>MRWF01018702.1_pt1 | contig 258310 bp, 227 predicted proteins | sample 1013331 | NCBI WGS metagenome assembly MRWF01 (sample SAMN06117577, study PRJNA244670) | biofilm metagenome | biome: Water; feature: Cathode Biofilm; material: Biofilm; isolation source: microbial consortium enriched at the cathode of a solar microbial fuel cell | place: USA: District of Columbia... | reverse complement strand
GCAATGGTGGTGCCTTCCGGGACCGCTCAAGCCATCCATGGCCGCTGTTAGTTTGGCCCTCCCTGGCCAAACAGCTCCCTCCAGGCACCACCATTGCCCCGCTCACTTGGCAGCGTCACCGCCACGGGTCAGATCCACCCTCTCAGAGAAAGAGCCAGGCCTTTGAATTTTCCAAGGAGCGCCGGGATCGGGTGGGCTCTCTGGAGAAAAAGGTCTCTGGTATCCCGCCGGGTGGCTAACGCCACCCTTTCGCGGGCAGGGCCCGCTCGCACAAGAGCGGGTTACTCCGAACGGTCGGAGGACGTGCCGCCCTTTTGGGTGTCCACCACACGCTCGTCGCCGAGCATGCGGACGTTGGCCGGCGGCGCGTTGCCGTCCCGGTCCTCGCCGAAGTACAGCGTGGTGTGCGGGAACGGAATCTCGATGCCGGCCTTGTCGAAGTAGATCTTCACCAGCCGGTTGTAGGCGCGGCCCACCGCCCACTGGTTGCCCGGGGTGGTCTTGATCACCACGCGGATGTTCACCGAGCTGTCGGCCAGCGCGGTGACGCCGGCCACCGTCATCGGCGCCAGGATGTTGTCCTTGTGCGGCCCCTCCTTGAGCTCCTCGAAGGCGGCCTCCAGCTGGACGATGGCATCGTCGATGCTCTCGCGGTAGCCGATGCCGTACTCGCCCACGTGGTTGCCGTATTCGCGGGTGAAGTTGGACACCGCGTCCACCGAGGAGAACGGCACGATATGGTAGGTGCCGTACAGATCGCGCAGCGCCACGGAACGGATGCCGACGCGCTCTACGGTGCCGGAGTTGCTGCCGGCGGTGACGAAGTCGCCGGTGTTCATGGCGTTTTCGAGCTGAATGAAGACCCCGGTGATGACATCCTGGACCAGCTTCTGGGCACCGAAACCGATGGCCAGGCCGAGCACACCGGCGCCGGCGATCAGCGGGCCGATATTGATGCCGATTTCCGCCAGCACGATCATCAGCGTCATGATGATGATGGCGATGGCCAGGGTGGTGTGAAACAGACCCATCAGGGTGTTGGCGCGGGCCACGGTGGCCGGGTCGGCGTCCTCGGCCGGGGTGAGCTTGTGCTCCAGCAGGCTGGCGATGCCGATCCAGACGGCCGCGGCGACGGCCAGGATCACCAGGATATGGATCACCACGCCGACGGTCTGGGCGCCGGCCGCGGTGGCGTACCAGGCGGCCAGGTCGTACACCTCCCAGGCGTCCAGGGAGAGAATCACCACCAGCGCGAGAATCAGGGCACGGATCACCTTGAGGCCGGTGGGCACATAGGTGTTCACCCGCGCCTGCAGGCGCGGCAGCTTTTCGTTAACGCGGTCGGAAAGCTGGATTTCCTTGCCGATCAGCTGCGTCAGCACCACCGAAACCAGCAGGCCGACGCCGACGTAGATCAGCGTTTCCAGGGTCGCCATGGCGACGTAGGGCAGCGCCGTTTCCGGGTTGATCACGGTGACCGCGAACACCATCAGCGCATAGGCCAGCGCGGCCAGGTGCCAGAGGCGGGCGCTGACGCCCAGGGCGAGCCGGCCGGGGCCGGTGGTCGCCTCGGCTTTGTCGAGCAGCCGGTCACGGATCACGGTGCGCTTCTTGAGGATCACCGCCACCGCATAGAGCAGAGCCAGCAGCATCACCAGGGTGCCCACGGCGGTGCCCAGTACGGTGGACATGTGGAAATTCAGAATCGGCACCAGCACCAGCATGCCGTAGCCGATAAAGCCGGTCAGGTTGGCCAGGAAACGGTTGGCGTAGCGGGCCTGACCGGCGCCCACCGGCACCAGCCGCAGGCCTTCATAGCCGGAGGAGAACATCATCCGCAGGGCGGCCTTGACCAACTCCACCACCAGGAAGGCGTTCAGGAACAGGGCCAGGCGGGTGGCGTCGGCATTGACTTCGTTCACCAGCAGGGAGGACACAAAGCCGCCGGCCACGTAGGCCAGCGCCACCACGATCACGTCCACCAGGGCGGCCACCGCCACGGCGACGATAGTGCGCAGCATGGCGAACTTTTCCGAGCCGCGCTGGGCCCAGGCGCTGAACGACCGGAAAGCCGGCGAGGCGATGGCGCGCAATACGAAGAACACCACGAAGGTGGCGATCACCAGAATCGCCAGATTGACCGCCGCGGCGCCCACTTCCTGCAGGTTCACCTCAGCGGCCACCGCCTCGTCGGCCTGCGCCTGACCGGCGCCCACCAGACCACCCAGGGCGGCCCCGAGAGCGGCGAACTGGTCACCCATATTGGCGGCCAGATTCCCGGTGGTGGCGGCCATGCGGCGGGCGAACGACACCTCTTCGGGCTGTTGGTCGCTGGGCGACTCCGCGGCAATCCGTTCCGCGGGGACCGCGCCGTCCTCCTCGACGTTGGCGCGGGCGGCCTGCAGGGCCCGCAGCTCCTCGATCAGAGCGTTGCGCGAGGATTCGTCCTCGATCAGATCCGCCAGGGTACCGTAGGCGGGATCGCTCTCCGCGCCCGCCTCCTGGGCGAAAGACGGTGCCGCCACCAGCAGCATCACCAGGGACAACAGGCCGGCAAGGGCCGTGGACGTGAGACGGTGTAAAGGCACGCTCTCCTCCTTTTGAATCAGTGCGCAGGGCCACCGTACGCTAAAGGGTCGCACGGCATTAATGCGTGAAGACTACGACAAGACGGCGCTCGATTCGACGGCGCCGGCGGGGTTATAACAAGAAATCAACGAGATTGACCCAAACTACGCGGCAAACCGGTCAGGCGGCCAACGGCGTGGTTTGACTGTTACATCAAACGGTGTAAACGTTCTTCCCAAAGTGGATTCGACGAGAGACAGACGCATGGAACAGTGGCATCACCGTACCGTGATTCGGGACGGCATCAACCTGGCGACCCGGCGGCGGGGCAACCCGGACGGCCCGGCGGTGCTGTTCGTCCACGGCTACCCGGATAACGGCGACGTCTGGGACGCGGTGGCCGAAGCCCTCGGCGACGACTACCACCTGATCACCTATGACGTGCGCGGAGCCGGCGCCTCGTCCTCGCCGCGCGGCCGCCAGGCCTACCGCCTGGAAGAACTGCGCGACGATCTGTTCGCGGTGATCGATGCCCTGAGCCCGGGCCGGCCGGTGCACCTGGTGGGCCACGACTGGGGCTCGATCCAGGCCTGGGAAGCGGTCACCGAACCGGGGGCGGAAAAGCGCATCGCCTCCTACACCAGCCTGTCCGGGCCCTGCCTGGACCATGTCGGGCACAGCATGCGCGGCACCGGCGCCGCCGATCTGACGGCGAGCCTGCGGCAACTGGCGAAGAGCTGGTACATCGGCGCTTTTCATATCCCCGCCCTGGCGCCGATGGCCTGGAAGCTGGGCCTCGGTGACGCCTGGCCCGACCTGTTGCGGCGCACCGAAGGCCTCAGCGCGCCGGTCAGCGCCACCCAGACCCGGGACGGCGCCCAGGGCGTGGCGCTCTACCGGGCCAACATGCTGCCGCGCCTGCTGCACCCCCGGGAGCGGCGCACCACGGTGCCGGTGCAGCTGCTGGTGGCGCGCCGCGACCGCTATGTGGGCCCGGCGCTGCTGGACAGCGTGCCGCCCTGGACCGGCCAGTTGTGGCGCCGGGAACTGAACACCGGCCACTGGGGCCCGTTGCTGGGCCACGCACCGCTGACCGCCCGCTATCTGAAAGCCTTTATCGAGCATATTGAAGGGGCGCCGGCGGACGCGGCCCTGCAGCGGGCCCGGGTGACCGCCGCCGACGGACCGGACAGCGGCAAGCTGGTGGTGATCACCGGCGCCGGTTCCGGCATCGGCGAGCAAACGGCGCTGGCGTTCGGCGCCCGGGGCGCCACCGTGCTGTGCACCGACATTGATCCGGATTCCGCCGCGCGCACCGCGGGCAAAATCCAGGACGCCGGCGGCCAGGCCCTGAGCCGCAAGACCGACGTCAGCAACAGCCGCTCCATGGAGGCGCTGGCGCGCTACGTGGACAAGGAGCTGGGCGCCCCGGACGTGGTCGTCAATAACGCCGGCATCGGCCTGGCCGGCCCGCTGCTGGACACCACCGTGCAGGACTGGAAGCAGGTGCTGGACGTGAACCTGTGGGGCGTGATCCACGGCTGCCGGCTGTTCGCCCGGCAGATGGTGGACCAGGCCAAGAGCGGCCATATCGTCAACGTCTCTTCGGCGTCCGCCTATCTGCCGTCCCGGGCGCTGCCGGCCTACGCCACCAGCAAATCCGCGGTGCTGATGCTCACCGAGTGCCTGCGCGCGGAACTGGCGGACCAGGGCATCGGTGTGTCGGCGATCTGCCCCGGCATCATTGATACACCGATCACCGGCCGGGCCCGCTTCGTCGGTGTCGACGACGACGAGCAGAGCCGCCGCCGCGACGCCGCCCAACGGCTTTACCACAAGCGCGGCTTCACCGCCGACCGGGTGGCCCGCGCCATCGTCGACGCGGTGCAGGGCAACCGCGCCGAAGTGCCGGTGAGCGTGGAGGCCAGCGGCATGCGTCTGATCGGCCGCTGGGCACCGGGCTTGGCGCGCCGCCTGGCCCGCCTGGACGTGGCGCCATGACGATGGCGTCCCGGATGCATGGCACCGGGCCGGCAACCGGTCTATCATCGCGCTCATGAGTTCTTCACGGAAATCCCCGGCGGCGATTCTACGCCGCCTCAAGCAAAGCGCGCCCGACGGTAAAGGCGAACTTCCGGAGCTGGAAAAGCGCCAGGAGTTCACCATCGACCAGCTGGCCCGCGAAGCCGGCTCCACGGTGCGCAACGTGCGCGCCTACCAGGACCGGGGCCTGCTGCCGCCGCCGGAAAAGCGCGGCCGCACCGGCATTTACACCGATGTGCATCTGGCCCGCCTGAAGATCATCGGCGCGCTGCTGGAGCGCGGCTACACGCTCAACAACATCCGCGATCTGCTCAGCGCCTGGGAACAGGGCCGCGACCTGAACGACATTCTCGGCCTGGAAGTGGCGGTGACCTCCTGGCAGAACCCGGAGGTGCCCTCCTACAAGGATTATCAGGATCTGATCGACGATTTCGGCGAGGACATCACCCCGGAGGTGATGACCAAGGCGGTGTCGCTGGGCTATATGATCCCCGAAGGCATGCGCCTGCGCGTGCCCTACCCGCGCATCTACAACGCCGGCAAGGAGCTGGTGGAAAACGGCGTGCCCCTGGACGCGGTGCTCACCCATGTGCGGCTGGTGCGCCAGGAAGTGGACAAGCTCGCCGAGCGCTTTATCGACATGATCGTCGAGCACCTGGTGGACGAGAAGTACGGCCCCAACAGCCTGCCCGAAGGCGAGGACGTGGCGCGCCTGGCGGAATTCATCACCCGCATCCGCCCGCTCGCCGAGGCGGTGGTCAACGACGAGCTGGGCCGGGTGCTGGAGAAGAGCATCAACAAGGTGCTGGTGGACCGGCTCGAGAACGTGCTGGCGCATTTGGAAAAGCACCACTAGAACGAACACCCTCCCTCTCTGGAATCCCGCCAGCAAGCTTTGCTTGCCTTTCGCGGGCGGGGCCCGCCCCCACCGGGCCCGCGGTCAGGAATATTGAGCGATCACCCGGTCGCGGATCGAGGGCTTGATGTTGGCCCGGCTCATGTCGCCGTCGTAGTGCGCCACCACGCGGTGGTCCATCACCCGGAACCACAGCGGCGGTATCCACGCCAGCAGGATCATCGAGGCGTAGCCGCCGGGCAGCTGCGGTGATTCGTCGAAGTGCCGCAGGGCCTGGTAGCTGCGCGTCGGGTAGGCGTGGTGGTCGGAGTGGCGCTGCAGCTGATAAAGAAAGATGTTGGTCACCCGCCGGTTGGAGTTCCAGGAGTGCTCCGGCCGGCACCGTTCGTAGCGTCCGCTTTCCTTCTTCTGCCGCAGCAGGCCGTAGTGCTCCAGGTAGTTCACCACCTCCAGCAACTGGAAACCGAACAGGCTCTGGATAATCAGGAACGGCAGCACCGCCCAGCCCAGCCAGACGATCAGCGCGCCCCATAACAGCACCGACAGGCCCCAGGCCTGCAGGTTGTCGTTGCGCCAGTGCCACACCGATTTGCCCTGGCGCTCCAGGCGCTGCTTTTCCAGGTGCCAGGCGGATTTCAGGCTGCCCAGCACGGTGCGCGGCAGAAACTCCCAGAAGGTTTCCCCGAAGCGGGACGAGGCCGGGTCCTCCGGCGTGGACACCCGCACATGGTGGCCGCGGTTGTGCTCGACGAAGAAGTGCCCGTAGAACACCGGCGCCAGCGCCAGTTTGGCCAGCCACTTCTCCAGGCGGTCGTTCTTGTGGCCGAGCTCGTGGCCGGTATTGATGGCGATGCCGGTGGCGCAGCCGGTGGAGATCGCCAGCCCCAGGTAGCTGTACCAGGGCAGGGCCCAGGTGCCGGCCACCCAGGCGGCGTAGACGAAAGCGCCGTACAGCATCGGCACCGAGATATAGACCGCATAGCGGTAATAGCGGTCGTTCTCCAGCTCGCTGACCCGGTCCTCCGGCGGGTTGGCGGTTTCCTCGCCAAGGATCACGTCGAACAGGGGAATCACCCCGAACACGAACAGAAACCCGAACCACCACATCACCGGCCAACCGGTGAGCTGGACCATCTGCACCGCGCCCACCGGCAACAGCATGGTGAGGGTGCTCAGTAACCACCAATAACGGCGGGTGTCCCGCCATTCCGTATTCATCGCCGCCGTATTCATGTTGTTATCCTCCTGGCCGGCCTCTGGTTATTTCATCATCAAACCCGCCATTGAACACTGTCAATATGAAAGCCGTTGCTTTTTAACCGGCGGGTAGCATTTCGCTGGCTTTTTGTAGCTTCGCCTCCCGCGACTTGAACCATCGTGCCAATCTGGCGATGAACCCCTACACCCCATAAAACAATAACCGGGAGGCGGTATGATTCATCGACTGATGCTCAGCGTGTTGCTGGCCCTTTTTCTCAGTGCCTGCGGAGGCGGCGGCGGCAGCAACGGCGGCGGCGCCCCCAGCCCCAATAACCCGGCGCCACCGCCGGAGCCGGAACCCGAAGAACCCGCCGAGCCCACCCTGCCCGAGCAGCGCCCTTCCCAGGTCAGCGCGCCGTTCGCCGACTACGGCCGGGTGCTCAATGTGCTGCCGCCCGGCCAGGACGACAACGGCGGCCTGAGCAACCTGACCGCCGACATTCCTGGCCTCTCCGACCTGATCAGCACGCTGCTCGATGACCTGGTGGCGGAAACCGGCCTGGTGCCGGCGCTCAGTAAAGAGCCGCACTTCGACGACCAGCTGGACCTGTACGACGCGCTGGTGCGCAGCCCCGAAAACCTCACCGACGGCGAGCTCGGCGACTACTTCAAGGACGCGCCGCTGCTGGCGCCGGACGCCGGCGACTGGGAAAGCGAGATCACGGTGGCGGCGGGCAACCGCAGCGTGGCGATCAAGCGCGATCGCTTCGGCGTGCCGCATATCTTCGGCGACAGCCGCCCCGACGCCCTGTTCGGCACCGGCTACGTGACCGCCGCCGACCGCCTGTTCCTGCTCGACGTGCTGCGCCGCGCCGGACGCGGCGAACTGTCGAAGTTCCTCGGCCCGGCGGACTTCTCCTTCGACCGGGACATCGCCGTGGACGCGCCCTACCGGGAGGAAGACCGCACCGAACAGATCGCCAACGCCATCGCCCGCTTCGGCGACGACGGCGCGCAGATCTACCAGGACGCCGTCCACTATGTGGCCGGCCTCAACAAGTACGTGGAAGACGTGCAGAGCGGCCTGCTTGAGGCGCCCATTGAGTATGTGGGCCTGGGCGTGCAACTGGAGCCCTTCGTGATCGAGGACGTGGTGGCCATCGCCACCCTGATCCAGGGCATCTTCGCCGGCGGCGGCGGCGGCGAGCACGACAACGTGCTGCTGCTTCAGGCGCTGCGCGAACAGACCGGCTCCGACCAGGCCGCCTGTGAACTGTGGCGCGACCTGCGCCACGCCACCGACGGTGAATCCTCGGTGACCACCGAGCGGCGCTTCGCCACCCAGTCACCGCCGGAGATCGACGAGAGCCTGTGCCCCCTGTCCGGCGAACTGGCCGGCCGCTTCCCGGGCGCGGTGCTGTTCGACGCCGGCTCCTTCCAGAGCTACCAGCCGCTGACCACCGAGCCCTGCGGCCGCCCGGGCCAGCCCACCTGCCCCACGGCGGTGGGTAATGTGCCGGCCCTGCCGGGCACCGGCGCCGTGGGCGGCTTGCTGGACGCGGTCGGTGAATTGCTCGGCGGCCTGCTGTCACTGGCGTCGTCCGACCTGCCGGACGGCGAACCGACCCTGGCGGCCCGCTTGGCGCGGGTCACCATCGAGTTCGACAAACTGTGGCGCGACACCCCCGAGCCCACCGCCCTGCCCGGCGAGCTGAGCGATGCCCAGCGGCTCGCGGTGCGCGAGCGGGTGGGCCAGCTGGCCAAAGGCGTGGCGGGCCTGCGCGACGGCTTCCCCAACGCCATCTCCAACGCCCTGCTGCTCAACGGCGAACACAGCGCCAGCGGTCGGCCGCTGGCGGTATTCGGCCCGCAAACCAGTTACTTCGTGCCCCAGTTGCTGCTGGAAATGTCGGTGCACGGCGGCGACATCAACAGCCGCGGCATGACCTTCACCGGCCTGCCCTATGTGGTGATCGGGCGCGGCCCGGATTTCGCCTGGAGCGCCACCTCCGGCAGCTCGGACCTCACCGACGTGCGCGTGGTGCGCCTGTGCCAGCCCACCGAGGCGCCGGCCCACGGCGAAGGCGGCTACCAGGTGGGCGGCCAGTGCCGGCCCTTCGATGTGATCGACGAGACCTGGGCGGCGCGCTGGAACCTGGCGGTGCCCACCGACGACCCGGCCACCATCGGCCAGAACGTGGCGGTGCAGCGCCGCGTGATCCGCACCGCCGAGTACGGCCCGGTGATCGGCTTCGCCGCCGTGGGCGGCCAGCCGGTGGCGCTGACCCGCCAGCGCAGCACCTATTTCGCCGAGCTGGATACCGCGCTGCCGTTCCTGCAGGCGACCCGCAACGACGTCCACGACGTGCGCAGCTTCCAGGAGGTGTTCAACAACACCACCGGCAGCTTCAACTGGTTCTACATCGACGACCGCGACATCGCCTTCTTCCATTCCGGCCTCTATCCGCGCCGTGCCGCCGGGGTACACCCGGAGCTGCCCAGCTGGGGCAACGGCCAGTTCGACTGGCAGGGCTTCATCGACCTGGAGGCGCACCCCAACGACGCCAACCCGGAGCGCGGCTACCTGGCCAGCTGGAACAACCGCCCGGCCCGCGACTGGTGGGCCGCCGACGCCAACGCCACCTACAGCTCCGCCCACCGCAACGACATGCTCGACGTGCGCCTGCGGGATCTGGTGCAACAGGGCAACGTGACCCGCGCCAACATGGTCGAGGCCATGGGCGACGCGGCGGTGGTCGATCTGCGCGGCCAGGAGGTGCTGCCCAAGGCCCTGGCGCTGCTGCAAAGCACGCCGGTCACCGGCGACGAGGCTTCGGTGGTGGAGATGATGCAGGCCTGGGTGGACGGCGGCGCCTACCGGCGCGACCGGGACGGCGACGGCGAATACGACGCCCAGGCGGAAGTGGCGCTGATGGACGCCTGGTACACCCGCATGATCGAGACGCTGCTGCCGCAGGTCATCGCTCTGGAAGACACGACGGCCGGCAATGTGTCGCTGGTGGGCCGCGACAATGCGCCCGGCGCCGGCGGCTCGGCCTACCAGAACGGCTTCTACGGCTACCTGGAGCGGGTGCTGGAACAGGCCCTGGGCGACAGCGCACAGCCCTACCAGCGGCTGCGCTGCGCGGACAGCGACCGCGCCGAGGTCTGCCGCGCCGCCCTGGCGGAAAGCCTGACGCTGGCCCTGGACGATCTCGGCGGCCTGGCGAACCGGGACAACTGGGACGTGGACGAAAGCCTGGACGCCATCCAGCACCGCGCCATCGGGCTCTCCTCGGTGCCGGCGATCCACTGGCAGAACCGCCCCACCTTCCAGCAGGTGGTGGAGTTCACCAACCACCGCTAAGCCCCGAGAAACAAAGGATGGTGGGAGCGGGCCTTGCCCGCGAAAGGGAGCGAAGCTCCCGGCAGGATTCCAGAGACGCTGTTGGTACGCGTTAGAAAAGTCTCTGGGATCCTACCGGCCGGCTTCGCCGGCCTTTCGCGGGCTAGGCCCGCTCCTACAAAGACCGCTTCGTAGAAAGGTTGGGACGGTGTTATGTCTCGTGGCGGGAGAGTACTCTTTCACCATTAATAACCCGTGGAGCGATGGCTATGCGTTGGATGATCTACGGTGCCAATGGCTACACCGGCGAGCTGATCGCCCGCAATGCCCGTGGCCAGGGACTGAAGCCGATCCTGGCCGGCCGCCGGGAGGCCAAGGTGGCGCCGCTCGCCGAGCAGGAGGGGCTTGAGTACCGGGTGTTTTCCCTGGACGACCCGGACACCCTGGCGGACGAGCTGGCCGACGTGGATCTGGTGCTGCACTGCGCCGGCCCGTTTTCGCGCACCAGCCGGGCGATGCTGGAAGGTTGTCTCAAGGCGCGCACCCACTATCTGGACATCACCGGCGAAGTGGCGGTGTTCGAGCATGTGTTCGCCCAGGCGGCGCGCGTCGAGCAGGCCGGCATCATCGCCTGCCCGGGGGTCGGTTTCGATGTGATTCCTACCGATTGCGTGGCCGCCCGCCTCAAGGAAGCCCTGCCCGATGCCCGCGAGCTGTCGCTGGGCTTCTCCACTCGCTCGGGCCTGTCCCCCGGCACCGCCAAAACCCTTGTGGAAGGCCTCGCCGACGGCGGCCGCGCCCGTATCAAGGGGCAACTCGCCGAGGTGCCGCTGGGCTGGAAGGTACGGCGCATTGATTTCGGCGCCGGCCCGCAATGGGCCATGACCATCCCCTGGGGCGACGTGACCACCGCCTGGCAGAGCACCGGGATTGAAAACATTCAGGTGTTCGTGCCGGCGCCGCGCTGGCTGATCTGGGCCGCCAAGGCCGGCAACGTGACCCGACCGCTGATGTCGCTGCCGGTGATTCAAGGCTATTTAAAGTCCCTGGTGGACCGTCGCGTGAAAGGGCCGGACGAGCAAACCCGCGCCCGCCTGACCACCCACGTTTGGGGCGAGGCGCGTAACGGCGCCGGCGAACAGCGGGTGATCCGGCTGCGCACCGCCAATGGCTACGCGCTGACCGTGGACGGCGCCCTGGCGGTGCGGCGCTTTATCGAGGAACAGGCACCCGCCCCCGGCTGCTATACGCCCTCGAAACTCTGCGGCGCTCAACTGGTGGAGGAGCTGCCGGGATCCGGGCACTTCGAAGTAAGTGAGTGCTGACACTCGCCGGCCATGATGCACACCGCTTATGCCGTTCGATGATTCTTATGCATTTGTTTAATTGACGGGCCGGCGTTAGCGTGTCCGTTTCACTGAGCTATTTTTATAACAGGCACTATTCGGGAGATAAGCATGCGCGCCATTCTCTGCAAGGAACTGGGGCCGGCGGACAAGCTGGTGATCGAGGACGTACCGTCACCCCAGGTGAGCGGTGACGGGGTCAAAGTGAAAGTGAAGGCGGCCGGCCTGAACTTTCCCGACACCCTGATTATTGAAGGCAAGTACCAGATCAAACCGGAGCTGCCGTTCTCACCGGGCGGCGAAATGGCCGGCGAGATCATCGAGGTGGGTCCGGACGTGAAAAACCTGAAGCCCGGCATGCGGGTGATGGGCCTGACCGGCTACGGCTCCTTCGCCGAGGAGATGGTGATCGGCGAAAGCCGCGTGATCCCGGTGCCCGACGGCATGAAGGACGAAACCGCCGCCGCCTTCAGCATGGTCTACGGCACCAGCTATCACGCCCTCAAGCAGCGCGCCAACATTCAGCCCGGCGAGACCCTGCTGGTGCTGGGCGCCAGCGGCGGCGTGGGCCTGGCCGCGGTGGAGCTGGGCAAGGCCATGGGCGCCAAGGTGATCGCCGCCGCCAGCAGCGACGACAAGCTGCAGGTGGCCAAGGAAGCCGGCGCCGACGACCTGATCAACTACACCGACGAAGACCTCAAGGAAGCGCTCAAGAGCCGCTACCCGCAGGGCATCGACGTGATCTACGACCCGGTGGGCGACCGCTTCACCGAGCCGGCGTTGCGCAACATGGCCTGGAACGGCCGCTTCCTGATCGTCGGCTTCGCCGCCGGTGAGATTCCCAAGATCCCCGCCAACCTGACCCTGCTCAAGGGCTGCAGCGTGGTGGGCGTGTTCTGGGGCGCCTTCACCGCCAAGGAGCCGAAAGCGCACATCCAGAACGTGAAGGAACTGATGCAGCTGTTCGCCGAAGGCAAGATCAACCCGCGCGTCAGCGAGGTGTTCCCCTTCGAGCAGTACGAAGACGCCCTGGCGGCGCTGAGCTCGCGCCGCGCCAAGGGCAAGGTGGTTCTCAAGGTCAGCGACTAAGTCGCTGCCGGAGCCCCGCCACTCTGGTCGATGATCTTGCCGGGCGCGCCCTCCAGCAGGGCCGCCCGCAGATCATCGGGCACCGTGGTTTTCTGGAACGGTTCGGTGGTCATCAGCACATAGACCACTTCCGCCCGGCACAGTGTGGTGCCGTCTTCCGCCTTCACCAGTTCGTGTTCCAGCGTGAACGAGCTGTTGCCTACCTTGAGCGTGCGCACGTGCACGTCGATGACGTCGTCGAAGCGCGCCGGCGCCTGCCATTCCAGGGTCATTTTCACCACCTGGTTGTCCAGCCCCCGGGCCAGCAACGCCTTGTAGTCCCGCCCCAGGGAGCGCATGAACTCGGTCATCGCCAGGTCCACGTAGTCCGCGTAGCGGGCATTGAACACCACCAGTTGGGCGTCGCATTCGTTGTAGCGGACCCGGAAACGGAAGCGGAAGCGCTCGCTCATGAAAACTCCTATTCAAGTTGTTCGGGCATGCCCGCGCGGCGCCGTTCCGCGAGCCACTGGCTGCGCGTGATGGCGGCGTCCTCGCCGGACATGCGGCTGATAATCTCAAAGAAATTCTGCCGGTACTCGTCTTTCATGACCTGGTCACGGGCCTTGATGCGCACGGCGTAGACACTTTGCACGTTCTGGTGATCAAAGGCACGCCACTGCTGTTGGTCCTTGAGCAGCGTGTAGCTGTGGCCCTCCAGGGCACGCCGCACGTTGCCGGAGGCGAAGCTGCCGGCCCGTTCCACCGCCTCTTTCCACTGGTAGACGATGCTGTAGGCCGATGCCGCCGAAGTGGAGGGGCGGGTGCGGTAGCGCTGGGAGAATTCTTCCACGAACTGCTGGCCGCGCTCAAAGCCGTATTCGTAGGGTACGTTCCAGGTCCAGGGCGCGGCGCCGATCACGCCGGCCATGATGAAGGGCCCGGTCTGCTCGACCATGCTGAGGGTGAGATTGGGCACCACGATCTGCATCCGTTCGGGCAGCTTTTTCTGCTGGGCGATGGTCATGCCGCGCACCATCTGCTCGCCGAACAACACCATCACCAGGACGTCCGCGTCGCTGTCCGCCGCCGCCTGCATGGCTTCTTCGATTTCGTGGTAGCGGCCGCCGGGGAACGGCACCAGCACCGAGCCGTGGCGCTCGCCGTCCTTGGTGTCGGTGAACTCCCGCATGGAGGCTTCGGTGGTGTGGCCCCAGGTGTAGTCGGCGGTGACGTAGAAGTACTTCTTGTCCTGGTACTCGCGCTTGAGGTAGTCGCCCAGCACCCGCGCCGCCATCCAGGCGTTGTAGCACTCGCGGAACATGCCCAGGTGGCCGTCCTTGCCGGTGGTATCGTTGGAATAGGTGAGCGTGCCGAAGTAGAGCAGGTCGTGCTTGCGCGCCTGCTTGCTGGCGGCGATGGCGACGCCGCTGGACGAGCCGCCGAACAGCATGGCCGCGCCTTCGGCGGCGAGCTCGTCCACATTGCGCCGGGAGCGCTCCGCCTGGGAGGCGGAATCGCGCTCGATCAGTTCCAGCGGCCGGCCGCGCACGCCGCCGGCGGCGTTGATTTCATCAATGGCCATCAGGGCGCCGCGCTTTTGCATCAGCCCCTCTTCACTGTATTCACCGGTGTGCGGGTAGTTAAGGCCCAGCTTCACCGGCGTGGCCGCGTGCGCGGCGCTCGCCAGCAAGCAGGCGGCAACGATACCCAAACTTTTTTTGAGTCCCATGGCGGTTCCCCAGAATTGTTGTTATGTGCTTGTGGCCGCGGTGACAGCGGACCCGCAGGCCTCTTACGAGACAACTAGCACGCCCCCTGAAAACGGTGTTATTAGCCTTTGGTCGAGCGGACGCCGGCGGAGCGTGACCGGTCAGTATTGAGCCCGGGCATACCGGAGAGTATGCTTCCTGGCCAAATTTAAAACAAAATTCCACTTTAACGGAATTCCAGCTAATCGGGAGAGACCCATGACCGCGGTAAGTGAAGCGATGCCCGTCTACGCACCAGAAATGGACGCGGAGGCCTTTGTATCCGTGCCCGAACGCCTGCAGCAGCTGGCGGCGGCCCAGCCGGACAAACCGGCGGTGTACGACGAAACCGGCATGCTCACCTGGCGTCAGTTCGTGGATAACGTGAACCGGGTCGCCAACCGCCTGCGCGCCGCCGGTCTGCAGCGCGGCGAGACCGTGGCCGGCCTGTCCGAGAACAGCGCCCGCTACCTGACCCTGTTCATGGGCACCCTCACCGCCGGCGGCTGCATGGTGCCGCTGTCCGGCATGGCCGCCGGCGAGACCCTGGCGCTGATGGTCAACGACTGCGACGCGCGTTTTCTGTTCGTGTCCGCCAAGCACCGCGACCTGATCGAGCCGCTGCTCGACGGGCTCGACAATATCGATGAGAGCACCCGTATCAGCCTGGATTTCCAGACCGACGGCTGGCTGGCCTTCGAGGACTGGCTGGGCGACCCGGCCACGGACGCGCCGGACCACACGCCGTCGCTGGACGACCCGTTCAACATCATCTACAGCTCCGGCACCACCGGGGTGCCCAAGGGCATTCTCCACGATCACCGCCTGCGCGCCCGTCAGCTGGAGCGCGTGGCGGCCCTGGGCTACGACGAGACGGCGGTGAACCTGGTGTCCACGCCGCTGTACTCCAACACCACCCTGGTGTCGGTGCTGCCCACCCTGTTTGGTGGCGGCACCATCGTCAGCATGGCCAAGTTCGACGCCCACCGGTTCCTGGAGCTGGCCGAGCAGCACCGCGTCACCCACGCCATGCTGGTGCCGGTGCAGTACCAGCGCATTCTCGCCGAACCGGATTTCGACCGCTTCGACCTGAGCAGCTTCAAGGTGAAGTTCTCCACCAGCGCGCCGCTGCGCGCCCACGTGATCGCCGACGCCATGGCGCGCTGGCCGGGCAACATTCTGGAGTTCTACGGCCTCACCGAGGGCGGCGTGACCACCACCCTGAACTGCGCCGAGAACCCCACCAAATGGGCCACCGTGGGCAAGGCCAGCCCGGGCTGCGAGCTGCGCATTATCGGCGAGGACCTGAAAGAGCTGCCCGCCGGCGAGATCGGCGAGATCGTGGGCCGCAGCGGCGCCATGATGCGCGGCTACTACAAGCGTGAAGACAAGACCAGCGAGCTGCTGTGGACCAGCCCCGAGGGCGAGGTGTTCTACCGCACCGGCGACATGGGACGCCTGGACGAGGACGGCTTCCTGTCGGTGCTGGACCGCCGCAAGGACATGATCATTTCCGGCGGCTTCAACGTCTACGCGGAGGACCTGGAGAAGGTGCTGCTCAAGGACGATGACGTGGTGGACGCGGCGGTGATCGCGGTGCCCAGCGAGCAGTGGGGGGAAACGCCCCTGGGCCTGGTGGTGCTGCGCGAGGACGCCGAGGGCGACCTGGAGGCGATCCGCGAGCGGGCCAACCAGCAACTGGGCAAGGGGCAGCGTTTGTCCGGCCTGGAGCGCCGCGACGAGCTGCCGCGCAGTACCATCGGCAAGATCCTCAAGCGCGAGCTGCGCGACCCGTACTGGAAGGATTTGGAGCAGAGCAAGCGGGACTGAGCGCGCCCGCGCTCACCCGCGCTACAGCAGGTTCTCGATCGGCAGCAGCGCGCACAGTTGCGACGCCAGCCGCCGCAACGGACTGACCCGGGGTTCGCTTCGGTACTGAACCGGGCCCCGCTCGTCGCCGGCGCCCCATAGCAGCCCCTGGTCGTCACTCGTGACCCGGTAGCTGTTCTGGGGCGCCATCCCTTCCTCCACGAACGCCGCCACCTCGCCGGCCAGCGCTTCGCTGTCCACGTAGTAGCCCATCTCCGTGTTCACGTTCACCGAGCGCGGGTCCAGGTTGAACGAGCCCACGAACAGCTCCTTGCGGTCGAGCACCATGGCTTTGGTGTGCAGGCTGGACTTGGAGCGGCCCCGGCCGCGCAACAGCCGGGCGTGGTGGCGGCGGGCGCGGGCGTTGGCCTGCAGCTCGTGGACCTCGACGCCGCCGCGCAGCAGCGCCGGGCGGTAGCGGGCGTAGGCGGCGTGGGCGGCGATCACGTCGTTGGTGGCCAGGCTGTTGGTGAGCAGCGCCACCCGGCAGCCGTTGCGGTGCATGTCGGCCAGGGCGGCGGTGAATTCGTCCCCGGGGATAAAGTAGCTGGCCTCGATCAGGATCTCGTTCAGGGAGCGCTGCCCGAGCAGCCGGCCGAGCTGGTCGCCCATCAGGCGCTGGGTGGCGCCCTTGGCCTTGTCCGGCGGATCGAACAGCAGCGCGGCCGGCGCCTGAATCTGTCGTCGGTCGGCGGCGCCGAGAACGTCTTCGAAATGGGCGACATCCTGTTCGTAACGGTAGGGAAAACCGTCCAGGCTTTTACGCCACGCCACCAGCCGCTGCCACAACCGGTCGGCGTGGACCCGCGAGCGGCGGCGCAGGGAGCGCAGGCGCACGCAGACGTCGCTGTCCCAGTAGGCGTCGAAGGCGGCGCGGGTTTCCGCCACGATCGGCCCCCGGGCGTAGATGTCCAGGTCGCGGAAGTTGGCCTCCGGGTGGACACCGAAGTAGTGCTCGGAGAGGTTGCGGCCGCCGACGATGGCCCGCTCGCCGTCCACGATCCAGGCCTTGTTGTGCATCCGGTGGTTCAGCCTGGGGGCGTGATAGAGCCACTGAATAAAGTGCTTGTAGCGGCCCCGGAACGGGTTGAACAGCCGGATTTCCACGTTCGGGTGCGCGTTCAGCGCCGCCCATTTCACATCCCGGCCGAGCTGGTTGGCGTGGTCGAGCAGCAGCCGCACCTTGACGCCCCGGCGGGCCGCTTCCAGGGCCCGGTAGACCAGCAGCTTGCCGATCCGGTCGTCCTCCCAGACGTAGTACTGCAGGTCCAGGGTGCGCTGGGCCAGCCGCGCGGTGGCGGCGCGCAGCACGAAGGCTTCCTCGCTGTCCGCGACCAGACAAAAGTGAGAGTTCTCGACATTCTGGCGGGGGGCACCGTGCCCGTGCCCCTGGGCTTGCTCACTCATCAACGCTTGAGGTTATCGCGGATTTCGCGCAGCAGCAGAATGTCTTCCGGCACCTCGGGGGTGGGCGGCGGCTCCACCGGGGCGGCCTGTTCTTCCTTGCGCTTGACCCGGTTGAGCCCGCGCACCAGGAAGAACACCGCCCAGGCGACGATCAGGAAGCTGATCACGTTGTTGATAAATACGCCGTAGTTGAGCGTCACCGCGCCCGCCGCCTGGGCGTCGGCCAGGGTGGCGAAGGGCCCGTCGCCCTTGAGCACCAGGAACAAATCGACGAAATCCACGTCCGCCAGGAGCAGCCCCACCGGCGGCATGATCACGTCGGACACCAGGCTCTTGGCGATGGTGCCGAAGGCGCCGCCGATAATGATCCCCACGGCCATATCGACCACATTGCCGCGCACGGCGAATTCACGGAATTCCTTGATCATGCTCATCGTCATCGCTCCCTTTATGACCGGACCGGTCCCGGCTGGAAGTATGGTAGCCCGGATGCGCGCCGCGGCGAAACGGTTAGCGGCGTTGTCGCCATCCACACGGTGGGCGGCGCACAATCACGGGAGTGGCGGGCCGTGCCGACCGGGAGGCTGATGTAACATTCTCTCTCCGGATGCATCCAAGGTTCGCTAAAGGAGGCAACTATGATGCGCGTATTGGTTTTCCTAATGGTGTTGGTGGCCGGGCCGGCCGTGGCCGCCCAGGCCAGCGCCGTGTTCGCCGGCGGCTGCTTCTGGTGTACCGAAGCGGATTTCGAAAAGCTGGACGGGGTGTCCGAAGCGATCAGCGGCTACGCCGGCGGCGAAGAGGTGGACCCCACCTACCAGCAGGTGGCCGGTGGGCAAACCGGCCACACCGAGGTGGTGAAGGTGCTCTACGACCCGGAGGTGGTGAGCTACGAGAATCTGCTCGCCTGGTTCTGGAAGCACATCGACCCGACCGACCCGGACGGCCAGTTTATTGACCAGGGCTCGCAGTACCGCAGCGCGATCTTCCATCAGAACGACGAGGAGCGTGCGCTGGCGGAAGCGTCCAAAAAGGCCCTCGATGAGAGCGGCCGTTTCGATAAGGACGTGGTCACCGAGATCGTGCCGTTGAAGGCGTTTTACGAAGCTGAGGACTACCACCAGGACTATTACAAGAAGAGTGCCCTGCGCTATAAGTTTTATCGCTACAACTCAGGCCGTGATCAGTTTCTGGAGAAGCACTGGGAAGACCCGGACGCGCGCCCCTGGCTGAGCGCCTCGGTGGAGGAAGAAGAGGAACAGGAAGAGTTGGATCTGGGTGCGCCCTGGGAAGGCCCGGAGAAGTTCAAGCGCCCCTCCGATGAGGTGCTCAAGAAGGCGCTGCCGGAGATCGCCTTTCAGGTGACGCGTGACGACGCCACCGAGCGGGCGTTCAAGAACCCGTATCACGACCTGAAGAAGGAAGGCATCTATGTGGACGTGATCAGCGGCGAGCCGTTGTTCTCCTCCACGGACAAGTACGATTCCGGCACCGGCTGGCCGAGCTTCACCCGGCCCATCGACGACCGGTTCGTGACCACCCGCGAAGACAACAGTCTGTGGTGGGCCAGCCGCACCGAGGTGCGCAGCCGCTACGCGGATTCGCACCTGGGCCATGTGTTCGACGACGGGCCGGCGCCCACCGGCCAGCGCTGGTGCATGAACTCCGCCGCCATGGAGTTCATCCCCCGCGAGAAGATGGAAGAGCTCGGCTACGGGGAGTATCTGTCCCTGTTCGAAGACTAGGGCCGGTTACTCCACGGTGACCGATTTGGCGAGGTTGCGCGGCTGATCCACATCGGTGCCGCGCAGCACCGCCACGTGGTAGCTGAGCAGTTGCAGCGGCACGGTGTAGACGATCGGCGCGATGCTTTCCGGCACCGCGGGCATGTTCAGCACATGGATGCCCTCGCCCTCTTTAACGTGGGCGTTCTTGTCGGCGAACACATAGAGTTCGCCGCCCCGGGCGCGCACTTCCTGCAGGTTCGACTTCAGCTTTTCCAGCAGCTGGTCGTTGGGCGCCACCGCCACCACCGGCATTTCCTTATCCACCAGGGCCAGCGGGCCGTGTTTGAGCTCCCCGGCCGGGTAGGCCTCGGCGTGGATATAGGAGATTTCCTTGAGCTTGAGCGCCCCTTCCATGGCCACCGGGAAGTGCACGCCGCGGCCCAGGAACAGGGTGTGGTGCTTTTCCACGAAGGCGCGGGACAGGGTTTCGATGGGCTTGTCCAGGGCCGCCGCCTGCTCCAGGAGATTGGGCAGCTGGCGCAGTTCGGACAGGATCGTTTCGATCTGATCGTCGCCCAGGCCCTTACGGCGGCCCAGGGCCAGCACCAGCATCATCAGCCCGGTGAGCTGGGTGGTGAACGCCTTGGTGGACGCCACGCCGATTTCCGGCCCGGCCTTGGTGAGAAACACCAGCTCGGACTCGCGCACCAGCGAGGAACCGTCCACGTTGCAGATCGCCAGGCGACCGACGTAATCCTTGCCGCCGGTGTCGCGCAGCGCGGCCAGGGTATCGGCGGTTTCACCACTCTGTGAAATGGTGACGAACAGGGTGCCTTCCGGCACCACGTGCCGGCGATAGCGGAATTCACTGGCCACTTCCACCTGGCAGGGAATGCCCGCCATGGCCTCCAGCCAGTAACGGGCCACCATGCCGGCGTGGTAGCTGGTGCCGCAGGCGACAATTTGCACCGTGCGTACCCGGTCGAAGATGGCGGCGGCGCTGTCGCCGAAGGCGGCGCTCACCGCATCGGGCGAATCGATACGTCCTTCCAGGGTGCGCTGGATGGCGGCGGGCTGCTCGAAGATTTCCTTCTGCATGTAGTGCCGGTACGGCCCTTTGTCGGCGTCTTCGTGGGTGCCGTCCAGTTCGTGGACGGTACGCTCCGCCGGCTCACCGTCGGCGTCGGTGATGGTGACGGCGTCCACGGTGACGTCCACCAGATCGCCCTCTTCAAGAAAGATGAAGCGGTTGGTCACCGGCAACAGGGCCAGCTGATCGGAGGCCACGTAGTTTTCGTCGATGCCCAGGCCCACCACCAGCGGCGAACCGGAGCGCACCGCCACCAGCCGGTCGGGTTCATTCTGGTCGATCACGCCCAACGCATAGGCGCCGTGCAGACGCGCGACGCTGGCGCGTACCGCGGCCACCAGATTGCCGGTGTCCTTGAGGGCGCGGTGGATCAGGTGGGCGATCACCTCGGTGTCGGTCTGCGAGGTGAAGGCGTAACCGTCGGCTTCCAGTTCGTCCTTGAGTTCCTGGAAGTTCTCGATGATGCCGTTATGCACCACCGCCAGCCCGTTACCGGACATATGCGGGTGGGCGTTGTCCTCGGACGGACGGCCATGGGTGGCCCAGCGCGTGTGTGCGATACCCAGGAAGCCGGCGCTGTTCTGCTCGCGCACCGCCGCTTCCAGCGCCGCCACCTTGCCCTGGCGGCGCACGCGGAGCAGGCCCTGGTCGTTGAGCAGGGCCACGCCCGCACTGTCGTAGCCCCGATATTCCAGGCGCTTCAGGCCGGTGATCAGGATGTTGCTGACATTACGATGGGCAATGGCGCCGACGATTCCACACATGTGCTTTTCCTTTTTGTCCGTTCCGTGCCTATTTCTTTTCCGGCCGCGACCAGTTCTGAATGTTGCGCTGCTGGCCACGGGCCACCGCCAGGCCCTGGTCGGGCACGTCCTTGGTCACCACGCTGCCGGCGCCCACGGTGGCATTCTCGCCGATGGTGACCGGCGCCACCAGCGACGAATTGGAACCGATAAAGGCACCGTCCTTCATCACCGTCTGGAACTTGTTCACGCCATCGTAGTTGCAGGTAATGGTGCCCGCGCCCACGTTGACGCCCTTGCCGATACGGCTGTCGCCAATGTAGGTGAGGTGGTTCACTTTCGAGCCCTCGCCCACATAGGCTTTCTTGGTCTCCACGAAGTTGCCGACCTTGGCCCGGGCGGCCAGCTCGGTGCCCGGACGCAGACGGGCGAACGGACCCACCTGACACTCTTCACCGACCACCGCGCCGTCCACCACCGAGTTCGCCTCAATGTGGGTGCCGCTGCCGATGCGGGCGTTGCGGATCAAACAGTTCGGGCCCACGGTGACGCGGTCGCCGATCACCACGTCGCCCACCAGCACGGTGTTGATGTCGAGGGTGACGTCCTGGCCGCACTGCAGATTTCCACGGATATCCAGGCGGGCGGGATCCAGCAGGGTGACGCCGGCGCGCATCAGCGATTCCGCGCGGACCCGCTGATAGACCCGTTCCAGGCGCGCCAGCTGCACCCGGTCGTTGACGCCGTCCACTTCCCAGGCGTGGCCGGGCTGCTCGGTGACCACCTCCATGCCCGCGTCCACGGCCATGGCGATCAGGTCGGTGAGGTAGTATTCGCCCTGGGCGTTGCTGTTGGAGAGTCGCGGCAGGCTGTCGTTCAGGAAGCGGCGGGTGCAGGCGAGAATGCCGGTATTGATTTCGCGGACCGCTTTTTCGTCGTCGCTGGCGTCTTTCTGCTCCACCACGCGCCGTACCTTGCCGTCGCCGTCGCGAATCACACGGCCGTAGCCGGACGGGTCATCCAGAGTCAGGGTCATCAGCGCCAGGCTCTGGTCGTCCACGCGGGCGACGAAGTCACGCAGGGTCTGCGGCTGGATCAGAGGCACGTCGCCGTACAGCACCAGCACCACGTCTTCTTCCAGGTGCGGCAGGGCCTGCGCCACGGCGTGGCCGGTGCCGAGCTGTTCGGCCTGCTCCGCCCATTGCAGCCGCGACCCGGTCACCGCCTGGCGGACGGCGTCGCCGCCGTGTCCGTAAATCAGCACGGTGTTGTCCGGGTCGAGGGCGCCGGCGGCGTCCACCACGTGCTGCACCATGGGGCGCCCGGCAATCGGGTGGAGTACCTTGGGGAGATCCGATTTCATGCGGGTTCCCTTGCCCGCCGCGAGAATCACTACCGCCAGATTCATGCTCCGCTTCCTTGAGTCTGCTTGTGTCTAAGGGTGATCGCCATATAAAAAAGGGCAGCTCAGAGCCACCCTTTTTTAATTCAGCTTGTACCGAAAGCCGGGCGTTACCGCTTGGCCATCTTCTTGATTTGCTCGATGGTACGCAAGCGCGCGGACGCTTCGGCCAGGGTGATGGCGGCGCGCGAGTAGTCCATGTCGGCGTTCTTGCCTTCCAGGGCTTCCTTGGCACGCTGCTTGGCTTCTTCCGCCTGGGCGCCGTCCATATCCTGGGCGCGCTCGGCGGTGTCCGCCAGCACGGTGACCAGTTTCGGCTGGACTTCCAGGAAGCCGCCGGAGACGTAGAACACTTCTTCGTCCCCGTTCTGCTTCTTCACGCGAACCGGGCCGGGCTTGAGCCGGGTGAGCAAGGGCGCGTGACCGGGCATGACACCCAGGTCCCCTTCCACACCGGCGGCCACTACCAGCTCGACCAGTCCGGAGAACAGCTGCTTTTCGGCACTAACGATATCGCAATGCACGGTCATCGCCATCTGTGTTCCTCCCCGGGCGGTTACTTGTCACCGCGTTTGTTGTAGGCCTCTACAACCTCGTCGATGGAGCCCTTCATGTAGAAGTCCTGCTCGGGGATGTGGTCATAATCACCGTTCAGGATACCCTGGAAGGAACGGATGGTGTCCTTCAGGGAGACGTATTTGCCCGGTGCGCCGGTGAATACTTCCGCCACGAAGAACGGCTGTGACAGGAAGCGTTCGATCTTACGCGCGCGGGATACGGTCAGCTTATCCTCTTCGGACAGCTCGTCCATACCCAGAATCGCGATGATGTCCTTGAGTTCCTTGTAGCCCTGCAGAACGGTCTGCACGCCACGGGCCGCCTCGTAGTGCTCCTGGCCGATCACCAGCGGATCCAGCTGGCGGGAGGTGGAGTCGAGCGGGTCGATCGCCGGGTAGATACCCTTGGAGGCGATGTCACGGCTCAGTACCACGGTGGCGTCCAGGTGGGCGAAGGTGGTCGCCGGGGACGGGTCGGTCAAGTCATCCGCGGGCACGTATACCGCCTGCACGGAGGTAATGGAACCGGTCTTGGTGGAGGTGATCCGTTCCTGCAGAACGCCCATCTCTTCCGCCAGGGTCGGCTGGTAACCCACCGCGGAGGGCATTCGGCCCAGCAGTGCCGATACCTCGGTACCCGCCAGGGTGTAACGGTAGATGTTATCCACGAAGAACAGAACGTCACGGCCTTCGTCACGGAACTTCTCGGCCATGGTCAGACCGGTCAGCGCCACGCGCAGACGGTTGCCCGGCGGCTCGTTCATCTGGCCGTAGACCAGGGACACCTTGTCGAGAACGTTGGAGTCCTTCATCTCGTGGTAGAAGTCGTTACCCTCACGGGTACGCTCACCCACACCGGCGAACACGGAGAAACCGGAGTGCTCGATCGCGATGTTCCGGATCAGCTCCATCATGTTCACGGTTTTACCCACGCCGGCGCCGCCGAACAGGCCAACCTTACCGCCCTTGGCGAACGGGCAGACCAGGTCGATCACCTTGATGCCGGTTTCAAGCAGTTCGTTGGTGGCTGCCTGATCCGCGTAAGAGGGTGCCTCACGGTGAATGGACATGCGCTCTTCTTCACCGATCGGACCCGCTTCGTCGATCGGGCGACCGAGCACGTCCATGATCCGGCCCAGGGTCTTGGTGCCCACCGGCACCTGAATCGGTTCGCCGGTGTCGGTGACACCCAGGCCACGCTTCAGACCTTCAGTGGAGCCCATCGCGATGGTGCGCACCACGCCGTCACCCAACTGCTGCTGAACTTCCAGCGTGGTTTCGGTACCGTCCACGGTGAGAGCGTCATACACCTTTGGCACGTTTTCGCGCGGGAATTCGACGTCGATCACAGCACCGATGATCTGAACAATACGACCGCTACTCATGCTTGCATCCTCTTAACTTGCGTTTTCGCCGCGTGCTGTCTGAAACAGACACTAGACCGCGGCGGCACCACCAACGATTTCAGAAATTTCCTGGGTAATGGCCGCCTGGCGCGCCTTGTTGTACACCAGCTGGAGGTCATTAATGATCTCGCCGGCGTTGTCACTGGCCGCCTTCATGGCAACCATGCGCGCTGCCTGTTCACAGGCATTGTTCTCGACCACGCCTTGATAAACCTGGGATTCAATGAACCGGACCAGCAGCTCATCCAGGATTTCCTTGGGCTCAGGCTCGTAGATATAGTCCCAATGACGCTGAAACTCTTCGTCTTGCGAAGCTTCAAGCGGCAGCAACTGAATGCTTTTGGGTGACTGCGTCATGGTGTTCACGAACTCGTTGTACACCAGGTACAAACGGTCGATCTCACCATTTTCAAAGGCGTCGAGCATCACCTTGATGGAGCCGATCAGATCGCTCAGGTGCGGGGTGTCGCCCAGGCCGTTAACGGTGGCCTGAACGTCGCCGCCGACGCTCTTGAAGAAGGCGATGCCCTTGCTGCCTACCACGCAGTACTGCGTCTTGGCGCCTTCCTGCTCCCACTGACGGGTGCTTTTCACGACCTTCTTCAGCAGGTTGGCGTTCAAGCCGCCACTCAGGCCCCGGTCGGAGGTCACCACGATGTAACCGACGTTCTTCACTTCCCGCTCTTGCAGGTAAATGTGCCGGTACTCCAGATCAGCGTTGGCAAGATGGGCAACCACCTGACGCATACGGCTCGCGTAGGGCTTGCTGGCAGCCATACGGTCCTGCGCTTTGCGCATTTTGCTGGCTGCCACCATCTCCATCGCACGAGTGATCTTCTTCGTGCTCTGGACACTAGAGATCTTGCCTTTGATCTCTTTACCGCTAGCCATAGGACTAATCCTTTCTTAGCGAATTACCAGGTTTGGGTGGACTTGAATTGATCGATGGCGTCTTTGATACCGGCCTCGATCTCATCGTTGTAGTCACCCTTTTCGTTGATCTTGTCCATCAACGCTTTCTGTTCGCTGTTCATATAATCCAGCAGCGCGGCTTCGAAGGCGCCGATCTTGCTGATCTCGATGCCTTTCAGGTAGCCGTTGTTCGCCGCGTACAGCACCACGCCCATTTCGGCAACGGACATCGGGCTGTATTGCTTCTGCTTCATCAGCTCGGTGACGGCCTGGCCGTGCTCGAGCTGCTCACGGGTGGCCTCGTCCAGGTCGGAAGCGAACTGAGCGAACGCCGCCAGTTCCCGGTACTGGGCCAGTGCCAGACGGATACCACCGCCGAGCTTCTTGACGATCTTGGTCTGCGCGGAACCGCCCACACGGGAAACCGAGATGCCGGCGTTCATGGCCGGGCGGATGCCGGCGTTGAACAGGCTGGTTTCCAGGAAGATCTGACCATCGGTAATGGAGATCACGTTGGTGGGTACGAACGCGGACACGTCACCGCCCTGGGTCTCAATGATCGGCAGTGCGGTCAGGGAACCGGTCTTGCCTTTCACTTTACCGTCGGTGAACTTCTCGACGAATTCCTCGTTTACCTTGGCGGCGCGTTCCAGCAGACGGGAGTGCAGGTAGAACACGTCACCCGGGTAGGCTTCACGGCCCGGCGGGCGGCGCAGCAGCAGGGAAATCTGACGGTAGGCCCAGGCTTGCTTGGTGAGATCGTCATAAACGATCAGGGCGTCTTCGCCGCGGTCACGGAAGTACTCGCCCATGGCGCAGCCGGCGAACGGGGCCAGGAACTGCATGGAAGCCGGATCGGAAGCGGAGGCCGCCACGATCACGGTGTTTTCCATGGCGCCGTGCTCTTCCAGCTTGCTCACCACGTTGGCGATGGTGGACTGCTTCTGACCGATGGCCACGTAGACACACTTAATGCCGGAGTCTTTCTGGTTAATGATGGTGTCCACCGCCACGGCGGTCTTACCGATCTGGCGGTCGCCGATGATCAGCTCACGCTGGCCACGGCCGATGGGGGTCATGGCGTCGATGGATTTGAAACCGGTCTGTACCGGCTCGTTCACCTCTTTACGCCAGATCACGCCGGGCGCCACTTTCTCGACGGCGTCGGTTTCGGCGGCGTCCACCGGACCTTTGCCGTCCACCGGGTTACCCAGGGCGTCGACCACGCGGCCGAGCAGTTCCGGGCCCACCGGCACTTCCAGAATGCGGCCGGTGCAGCGGACCTTCTGGCCCTCCGCCAGACCCAGGTAATCACCCAGCACCACGGCGCCCACGGAGTCCTGCTCCAGGTTGAGGGCCATGCCGAAGATGCCGCCCTCAAACTCGATCATTTCGCCGAACATCACGTCGGCCAGACCATGAATGCGCACGATGCCGTCAAATACGGATACCACCGTACCTTCGTTCCGTGCCTCGGTGGAGGTATCAAGTTTCGCGATGCGCGACTTGATAATCTCGCTGATTTCGGACGGGTTGAGTTGCTGCATCTCTAATCCCTCAAACTCAAGAGTTCAGTTGCTCTGCCAGGCGGTTAAGCCGGCCGCGCACACTGCCATCAATTACGGTATCGCCGGCTCTCACCAGCACGCCACCAATGAGTGACTCGTCAACGGAGGTGGACACCTGCACATTCCGGCCCAGGCGCGTTTTCAGCGCCGCCACCAGTTTGTCGGTCTCGGCGTCTTCCAGTTCGAACGGCGCGATCAACTCCACATCAATGGTGCGTTGATCTTCCGCCGCCAGTTCGTGGAACAACATTGCGATGGTCGGCAACAGGGCCAGACGCTTGTTGTCCGCGAGCTGGGCGATAAAATTGCGAGCGCTCTCGTTGAGCTCATCGCCACAAACGTCGCCTATCGCTTTCGCCTGTGTCTCGCTGTCCAGCTCCGGCTGGTCCAGGTAGGCACGCATGGTGGCTTCCTGCGCCACTGCCGCCGCCAGGCCCAGCATCTGCTCCCATTCCGCCAGCGCGTTCTGTTCCTTGGCGAACATGAACGCGGCCTTGGCGTATGGGCGTGCGATGGTGGTCAATTCAGCCATGGGGTGCCATCCGTATCACTCAGAGTTGAGCCGCCAAGTCGTCCAGCAGCTGCTTGTGTGCGTCGCGGTTCACTTCGCGGCCCAGCACTTGCTCGGCGCCACTCAATGCCAGAGCGGACACCTCTTTGCGCAGCTCTTCACGGGCGCGGTTGATCTCCTGATCGATCTCGGACTGGGCCTTCTCGATCAGACGCTCACCTTCGGTGCGTGCCTGGTCTTTGGCTTCCTCGACGATCTGATTCGCCCGTTTGTTGGCCTGCTCGATGATTTCGGACGCCTTTTCTTTGGCTTCCTTAAGGTTCGAGGAGGCTTTTTCCTGCGCCAGCACCAGATCGCGCTCAGCCCGATCCGCGGCGCTCAGGCCCTCTGCGATTTTCTGCTTCCGTTCTTCCAGCGCCTTGGAAATAGGCGGCCAGACGAACTTCATGCAGAAGATCACGAACAGGGCGAACCAGATGGCCTGGCCAATTAGTGTCGCATTAATATTCATGCCAACACCTCAATCCGCGTTGCATAGATTTCCCAAAATCGGGGCTTATTTCGAAAAGCGCGATTTACTGGAAAATCAGCAGGAACGCGATAGCGATACAGATAATCGGCACGGCGTCCAGCAGGCCCGCGATAATGAACATGCGGGTTTGCAGCATCGGTGCCAGTTCCGGCTGCCGTGCGACGGATTCCAGAAAACGACCGCCCATCATGCCGAAGCCGAGACCGGCGCCGATGGCCGCCAGGCCAGCAACGATTGCAGCAGCAAGAAATTGAATGCCTTCCATTGTTACACTCCCGTAAGTGCTCAGTTGGTTTGGAAAATGAAACTTAGTGCTCTTCCACCGCCATACTCAGGTAGACGATGGTCAGGACCATGAAGATGAACGCCTGGAGGGTGATGACCAGGATGTGGAAAACCGCCCACGGCCACGCGCCGATAAACTGCCAGGTCCCCATCATGGCCGCCACCAGGATGAATACGAATTCACCGGCGTACATGTTGCCGAAAAGCCGCAGACCCAGAGACACCGGCTTGGACAGCAGGCTGATGGTTTCCAGGACCAGGTTGACCGGCAGAAGAAGGAATTTGAGAACGATGTTATCCGTCTCGAAAGGCTTGAACGCCAGCTCACCGACAAAGCCGCCAAAGCCCTTGGCTTTGACCGTGAAGCCGATGATCAGCAGCATCACCGAGAAGGACATGGCCAGGGTGATGTTGGGGTCGGTGGTGGGCACGATCTTGAAGTAGGCCTGGTGCGCGTCCCAGCCGAAGAAGGTGACCATGGTCCACTCGAAAAGCTTGGGGAACAGGTCGACGGGGATCAGATCCATCAGGTTCATCAGGAACACCCAACAGAAGATCACCAGAGACAGCGGCGCAATCAGCTTGCTTTTGCCGTGGAAGGTGTCACGCACCTGGTTGTCGACGAATTCGATGATGGATTCCATGAAATTCATGAAACCGGAGGGCACGCCGGCGGTGGCTTTGCGCGCCACCAGCCAGAACATCAGACACATGATGATGCCGAGACCGCCGGCCCACGCCAGGGAGTCCACATGGAACGCCATGAAGCCCATGTCGACGGCTTCCTGACCGTTGTGCGCGAACGTCCAGGTGCTGGTCTCCAGCGTCTCAACCACATCCCCGTGGTGGTCTAAACGCTCGTAGCCCTCGGGCAAACGGCCATAGGTGAGATTCCCTAGATGGTGCTTGATATATTCGCTGGCGGAGCTCGCTGCCATATCGTTACCTACAGTCTAGTCTTCTTGCCCGTAATGTTCCGTTCCAAGGCGGGCATCCAGGCGCGCGACCTGAACCCAGCCGGCGATTTGCGCCGACATGAAGGCGAGGAACAAAACCATTGCTGTCATTGATTCGCGCATTTGCGGTACTTCGGCGAACGTCAGCCAGAACAGCACCAGCATGATGGCGATTTTGCCGAGCTCCGCTCTTACCGCGGCGCCGGCCATGCGCTTGGCCGCACGGTTTCCCGGGTGCAGCCACACTTGGAAGCCACCCCAAGCATAGGCGATCAGGCTGATGGTCCCGCCCCAGAGCGCCGCCAGACCGATAGTGCTTCCGGCGATCACGGCAGCCAGCGCGGCGATGATGACCACGCTGGTGGTCTGGGCGCGCATCAAGCCCCAGAACAAGGTCCTGCGGGCTGATTCGTCTAAATTGGCCACCTTGCTCCCGGGTTTCGTCGCTGGCTACGCCTGGGTGTTATCAGGTGAAGGTCGCGGGTACCCCCTGATCTTTGGCGCGGGAAGTATATGAGGAAGGCATAGCGGTATCAACCGGCACGGGCAATTGTTTGCCTTGAAAGTGCCGGGCGAAAGGAGAAAAAGTCTGTTGACGCCCTACAAAACGGATCAATTTGTATCAGCGTGTGTGGAAAGCTAACGCCTCGAACGGATTTCAGTCAAGTTATTTGATGTAGATGAACCAAGAGGCGCCGCCTATTTGATGTGCGCCAGAATGCCGTCCAGCTCATCCAGGTTGTTGTAGCTGATTACCAGCTTGCCCTTGCCGGCGTTGCCTTGCTGAATCTGCACCGGGGCACCGAGGCGGTCGGACAGATCGTTGATCAGGTGCCGCACATTGGGATCTTCCTTGGCCGGCGCCGGCTTGGCGGGCTTTTCCTTTTCGAATTCGCGCACCAGGGTTTCGGTCTGGCGCACCGACAACCCCTTGGCGACCACGGTGCGCGCGGCCTCCACCTGCTTGGCGCCGGTCAGCGACAACAGGGCACGGGCGTGGCCCATTTCCAGGTCGCCGTGTTCGAGCAGCTTTTTGACGTCCGCTTCCAGGCTCATCAGCCGCAGCAGGTTGGTGACCATGGCGCGGGACTTGCCCACCGCGTCGGCGACCTGCTGGTGGGTGAGGCCGAATTCTTCCTTGAGCCGGGACAGCGCCAGCGCCTCTTCCATGGGGTTGAGGTTTTCGCGCTGAATGTTCTCGATCAGCGACATGGCGATGGCGGCTTCGTCCGGCACCTCCCGGATCACCGCCGGAATCGCGTCCAGCTCCGCCATCTGCGCGGCCCGCCAGCGGCGTTCGCCGGCGATGATTTCGTAGCGGTTGTCGCCCAGCGGGCGCACCACGATGGGTTGCATCACGCCCTGCGCGCGGATCGACTCCGCCAGCTCCTCGAGCGCATCGGCGGACATGTCCTTGCGCGGCTGGTAGCGGCCGCGCTGCATCAGTTCCACCGGCAGGTGGCGCAGGTCGCCGTCGCGGGGCGGGCGCTGGGCCTGTTGCTCCGACGCTTCGCCGTCACCCTCGACGCTGACTTCCTCGGGCTGGCGCTGGTACGCCTCGTTGCTGCTGAGCAGGGCGTCGAGACCCTTGCTGAGACCGCGTTTACGCTTTGCCGCCATAGTCGGTGCCTCTACCTCATGCCTGGGATTGCGGGGTTTGCGGAGAGGCCTTGGCATTTTGCATGGCCTGTTCGCGCCGCAGGATTTCGCCCGCCAGCGCCAGGTAGCTGACCGCGCCCCGGGACTTGGGGTCGTAGGTAATCACCGGCGCACCGTGGCTGGGCGCTTCCGCCAACCGCACGTTGCGGGGAATAATGGTGCGGTACACCTTGTCGCCGAAGTGGCTGATCAGCTGGTTGGAAACGTCGTTGGACAGGCTGTTGCGCGGGTCGTACATGGTGCGCAGCAGGCCGCCGATATGCAGCTTGGGGTTAAGCACGGTGCGGATCTTCTCGATAGTGTTCATCAGCGAGGTGAGACCCTCCAGCGCGTAGTACTCGCACTGAATCGGCACGATCACCGAGTCCGCCGCGGTGAGCGCGTTGACGGTGAGCATGTTCAGCGACGGCGGGCAGTCGACGATGATGTAATCGTAGTTGCCGCGAATCCGCGCCAGCGCGTTGCGCAGGCGGAATTCCCGCATCTTCATGTCCAGCAGCTGCACTTCGGCGGCGGTCAGGTCGCCGTTGGCGGCGATCAGATCGAAGCCGGAATCCTTGGGGGTGTCGACCACCGCGTCTTCCACGTTCACTTCGCCCATCAGCACGTCGTGGATGGTGTATTCCGGCTCGTACTTGTCCACACCGGCGCCGCTGGTGGCGTTCCCCTGCGGATCAATGTCCACCAGCAACACCTTCTTGCGCGTCGCCGCCAGGGAAGCGGCCAGATTGACGCTGCTGGTGGTCTTGCCCACTCCACCTTTCTGGTTGGCAATGGCAAAAACGGTGGTCACTGCGGTCTCCTTATTCCGGCACGTGCGATCCGGCCCGGCTGGCGATCACCAGCACGCGGGCCTCCGCCAGTCCGGGGACCGACAGAGGCGCCACCCGGGCCCGCCAGCCGGCGGGCAGGCCGGCCAGTTCCTGGTCGGCGGCGGCCGCTTTCATGGCGAGAACGCGGCTGCCGTCGGTGATCAGGGGGGCCAGGGCCTGCAGCATGTCCGGCAGGGCGGCGAACGCCCGGCTGATGATCTGCGATGGAGCATTACGGTACTGTTCCACGCGGGTGTTCACAACCTCCACGTTGGAAAGCCCCAATTCCCGGCGGGCGTGGCGCACGAAGCGGGTTTTCTTGCCGTTGCTGTCGAGCAGCACGAAACGCAGATCCGGCCGGGCGATGGCCAACGGAATACCGGGCAGGCCGGCGCCGGTGCCCACGTCCAGGGTATCGCGGTCGTCCAGATGCGCCAGCACCGACAGCGAGTCCAGCAGATGGCGCTGGATCATCTCGCCCGGGTCGCGCACCGCGGTGAGGTTATAGGCGCGGTTCCATTTCACCAGCAGGTCGCGGTAATCGAGCAGCGCCTGCTGCTGGGCGTCGTTCAGCGACACACCCAGTGCCTGGAGCCCGCCGGCCAGGCGGTCCCGGTCGGTCATGCCTGCCGGGCCGCCTGGTGACGATGCTTCTTAAGGAAGATCAGCAGCAGCGAGATCGCCGCCGGGGTGACCCCGGGAATGCGGCCGGCCTGGCCGATGGTCTCCGGGCGCACGTCCTCGAGTTTCTGCTTCACCTCGTTGGACAGCCCCTGCACCGCCCGGTAGTCGAAGTCCAGCGGCAGGGCCTGGTCCTCGGCGGCGCGCAGCTTGGCGATTTCCGCTTCCTGGCGGTCGATGTAGCCGGCGTACTTGGCGACGATCTCCACCTGCTCGATCACCGCCGGCGCGGCCGGCGCCAGGCCCGCCGCCTCGGCCAGCGGCCGGTAGCTCAGCTCCGGACGCTTGAGCAGATCCATCAGGGTGTACTCGTGGGGCAGCGGCTTGTCGAGCAGCGCGTTGACGCGCTCCGCTTCCGCGGTGCCGGGGCGCACGAAGGTGGCCTTGAGCCGCGCCTGCTCACGCTCCATGCCTTCGCGCTTGGCCTCGAAGGCCGCCCAGCGCTCATCATCCACCAGGCCCAGCTCGCGGCCTTTCTCGGTGAGGCGCAGGTCGGCGTTGTCCTCGCGCAGCAGCAGCCGGTATTCGGCGCGGCTGGTGAACATGCGGTAGGGCTCCTGGGTGCCCATGGTGATCAGGTCGTCCACCAGCACGCCCACGTAGGCTTCGTCGCGGCGCGGCGTCCAGGCCTCTTTTTCCTGGCTCAGCAGGGCCGCGTTCAGGCCCGCCAGCAACCCCTGGGCGCCGGCTTCCTCGTAGCCGGTGGTGCCGTTGATCTGGCCGGCGAAGAACAGCCCGGGCATGTGCTTGGTCTCCAGGCTGTGCTTGAGGTCCTGGGGATTGAAGTAGTCGTACTCGATGGCGTAGCCGGGCCGCGTGATGCTGGCGTTCTCGAAACCACGGATGGAACGCACCGCCTCCAGCTGGATATCGAACGGCAGGCTGGTGGAAATGCCGTTGGGGTACAGCTCGAAGGTATCCAGGCCTTCCGGTTCGACGAAGATCTGGTGGCTGTTCTTGTCCGGGTAGCGGCTCACCTTGTCCTCGATGGACGGGCAGTACCGCGGCCCGGTGCCTTCGATCACGCCGGTGAACATGGGGCTGCGGTCGAACCCGGAGCGGATGATGTCGTGGGTGCGCTCATTGGTGTGGGTAATAAAGCAGCAGGTCTGGCGCGGGTGCTCTTCCACCTTGCCCAGATAGCTCATCACCGGCAGCGGCTGGTCGCCCCACTGCTCTTCCATCACCGAGAAGTCCACGGTCTTGCCGTCGATGCGCGGCGGCGTGCCGGTCTTCAGACGGTCGACGCGGAACGGCAGCTCGCGCAGCCGGCGCGCCAGGGCGTTGGAGGGCTGGTCGCCGGCGCGGCCGCCCTGGTGGTGGTCCAGGCCCACATGGATGACACCGCCCAGGAAGGTCCCGGCGGTCAGCACCACGGCGTCGGCGTGGAAGCGCAGGCCCATGTTGGTCACCGCCCCCACGCAGCGGCCGTTCTCGACGATCAGGTCGTCCACGCTTTGCTGGAACAGGGTCAGGTGGGGCTGGCTCTCCAGGGTGGCGCGGATCGCCGCCTTGTAGCGCACCCGGTCGGCCTGGGCGCGGGTGGCGCGCACCGCCGGGCCCTTGCGGGCGTTGAGCACGCGGAACTGGATACCGCCCTTATCGGTGGCGCGGGCCATGGCCCCGCCCAGGGCGTCGATTTCCCGCACCAGGTGGCTCTTGCCGATGCCGCCGATGGCCGGGTTGCAGCTCATCTGGCCCAGAGTCTCGATATTGTGCGTCAGCAGCACGGTGTCCACGCCCATGCGGGCGGACGCCAGAGCCGCTTCGGTGCCGGCGTGGCCGCCACCAATCACCAAAACGCCGAATCGCTGGGGGTAATCCATAGTCAAGCTCGCTCGCGACACGCCCCGGAAGGCCCGCCGCTTAAAATATGATCAGATCGGGCGCGCTAGTATAGTCCGAACCCAAACAAAATAAAGGGCGGGTAAAAAGCGCGTCGGCGGCGCCGGTCCGACAGTGAGTCGACACCGGCCTTTCTATATACTTGATGCTCTGTTCGTTTTACCCCTGATATTCCCGGAGCGCATTTGGAATCACTGAACGTTTTCCTGCTGATCGGCACCGGCCTGATGTTCGTGGGGCTGCTGCTGGGCACCCTGAGTGCGCGCATCGGCGTGCCCTCCCTGCTGGTATTCCTGGTGGTGGGCATGGTGGCCGGCGAAGACGGTATCGGCGGCATTCAGTTCGATGATTTCTCGCTGGCCTATGTGGTCAGCAACATCGCCCTGGCGATTATTCTGCTCGACGGCGGCCTGCGCACCCGGCTGACCACCTTCCGCCTGGCGTTGAAGCCGGCGCTCAGCCTGGCCACCGTGGGCGTAATGCTGTCCGCCTCGCTGGTGGGCGCCTTCGCCACCTGGTTGATGGACGTGGACTGGCGCCTGGGCCTGCTGCTGGGCGGCATCATTGGCTCCACCGACGCCGCCGCGGTCTTCAATGTGGTCAAGGGCGCCGGCGTGACCATCAACGAGCGGGTGGCCAGCACCCTGGAGATCGAATCCGGCCTCAACGACCCCATGGCGATCTTTATCACCCTGATGCTGGTGGGGGTGATGATGAACCCGGAGGTCAGCTTCGGCTGGGAAATGCTGATTACCCTGATCCAGCAGTTCGGCCTGGGCATGCTGCTGGGCCTGGGTCTGGGCGCGCTGCTCAGCGAGATTCTGCTGCGCGCGCGCAGCAACGAAGGCCTGCACGCGCTGCTGCTGTGCAGCGGCGGCGCCATGGTGTTCGCCACCACCAACCTGGCCGGCGGCAGCGGTTTCCTGGCGGTGTACCTGGCCGGCCTGGTGGCGGGCAACCGGCGCGGCGGCACCGGCGACAACGTGCTGCGCTCGATGGATTCCCTGGCCTGGCTGGCTCAGTCCGGCATGTTTTTGATGCTGGGGCTGCTGGTGACGCCCTCGGAGCTGATCGGCGACGGCCTGATCAATGCCCTGCTGGTGGCGCTGTTCCTGATGGTGGTGGCGCGCCCGCTGTCGGTGTGGGTCAGCCTGCTGCCGTTCCGTTTCAAGTGGCGCGAGAAGCTGTTTATTTCCTGGACCGGTCTGCGCGGCGCCGTGCCCATTGTGCTGGCGGTGTTCCCGTTGCTGGCCGGCGTCGGCCAGACCCGGCTGCTGTTCGACATCACCCTGGTGGTGGTGCTGATTTCGTTGCTCGCCCAGGGCGCCAGCCTGCGCTACATGGCGCGCTGGTTGAAGGTATCGGTGCCGGCCACCACACCGCCCAAACAGATGGTGCCGCTGGCGGCCACCGGCGACCGCTATGTCATGCAGTTCGAGGTGGACGCCTCCGCCAAGGCGGAAGGCCAGCGGCTGGGGGCGATCACCACGCCGCGCATCACGCCGCTGCTGATTATCCGCAACAAGGAATTCCGCAACCTGGCGGAGGACCCGGTGATCGAGGCCGGTGATCTGGTCACCTGGCTGGCGCCGGTGGGCGAGCGCGACTATTTATCGGATCTGTGCCACCGTCTCTCCAAGGACGAGAAGCGCTTCTACGGCGATTTCTTCGTGCGCGGCGGCGTGCCGGTGGAGCAGCTGGTGGCGGTGTACGGCATCGAGCAGATCGACCCTCTGCTGCACGGCCTGACCGTGGAGGCGGTGTTCGAGCGGCAGTTCGGCCAGCAGGCCGTGGTGGGCGACACGGTACGGTTGGGCGGCCTCAAGCTGCGCGCCCGCACCGTGGAACAGGGCCGCGTGCTGCTGATCGGTATCAAAATGCCCAAATAATTTTTGCGACGTTCACTGGAGCGCCCATGACCCGATTCGATAACCACCGTGTTGTGATCACCGGCGCCGGCGCCGGTGATCACAACACGGTGGTTATCGAATCGGGTCATGGGCGCTCCAGTGAACGTCGCAAAAATTATTTGGGCATTTTGATACCGATCAGCAGCACGCGGCCCTGTTCCACGGTGCGGGCGCGCAGCTTGAGGCCGCCCAACCGTACCGTGTCGCCCACCACGGCCTGCTGGCCGAACTGTCGCTCGAACACCGCCTCCACGGTCAGGCCGTGCAGCAGCGGGTCGATCTGCTCAATGCCGTAGACGGCCACCAGCTGCTCCACCGGCACGCCGCCGCGTACGAAGAAGTCGCCGTAGAAGCGCTTCTCGTCCTTGGAGAGACGGTGGCACAGATCCGATAAATAGTCGCGCTCGCCCACCGGTGCCAGCCAGGTGACCAGGTCGCCGGCTTCGATCACCGGGTCCTCGGCCAGGTTGCGGAACTCTTTATTGCGGATAATCAGCAACGGCGTGATGCGCGGCGTGGTGATCGCCCCCAGCCGCTGGCCTTCCGCCTTGGCGGAGGCGTCCACCTCGAACTGCATGACATAACGGTCGCCGGTGGCCGCCAGCGGCACCATCTGTTTGGGCGGGGTGGTGGCCGGCACGGACACCTTCAGCCAGCGCGCCATGTAACGCAGGCTGGCGCCCTGGGCGAGCAACGAAATCAGCACCACCACCAGGGTGATGTCGAACAACAGCCGGGTCTGGCCGACGCCGGCCAGCAACGGGAATACCGCCAGTACGATGGGCACGGCGCCGCGCAGGCCGGTCCAGGAAATAAACAGCTTTTCGCGCCACTTGAACCGGAACGGCAGCAGGCTGATCCACACCGACAGCGGGCGCGCCACCACCATCAGGAACAGCGCCACCAGCAGCGCATTGATCAGGCCATCGCCGATCAGTTCCGAGGGCGTCACCAGCAGCCCGAGCATCAAAAACATGCCGGACTGGGCCAGCCAGGCCAGGGAATCCATCGAGCGCAGCACGTTGTCGCCGGTGCCGCCGCGCCGGTTGCCCGCCACCAGGCCGGCCAGGTAGACCGCCAGGAAGCCGCTGCCGCCCGCCAGGTTGGTGGTGGCGAACACCATGGCGCCGCCGCTGCACAGCAGCAGGGCGTGCAGGCCTTCGTTGCTGCGCGCGCGCAGCAGGATCTCGCTGAGCAGGGCGCCCAGGCCCAGGCCCATCACCATGCCCAGGCCGAACTGCTGCACCAGGGTGATCAGCATTTCCCAGCCGAAGTTCACCTCCGGGTTCATCATCACCCCCACCAGCATCAGGGTGATAAAGATCGCCATCGGGTCGTTCAGGCCGGATTCGATTTCCAGGGTGCTGGCCACCCGCTCGTTAATGGTCACCCCGGCGCCCTTGACCACATTGAACACCGCCGCGGCGTCGGTGGAGCCGATGATGCCGCCCAGCAGCAGGCCCAGGCGCCAGTCCACGTCCATCAACCAGGTGGCGAAGGCGCCCACCAGCGAGGCGGACAACATCACGCCCACGGTGGCCAGGCTCAGCGCCGGCTTCAACGCCAGGCGGAAGGTCGCCAGGCGGGTGCGCAGGCCGCCGTCGAGCAGAATAATCGCCAGCGCGATATTGCTGACCACGTAGGCCAGGGAGAAATCATCGAACTGAATGCCGCCGAGGCCGTCTTCGCCGGCGACCATGCCCACCACCAGGAATACCAGCAGGGACGGCACGCCGACCCGCGCGCTCAGGGTGCCCAGCAGCAGCCCCACGAACATCAGGCCGGTGCCGATCAGCAGGAAAATGTTCAGTGATTCCAAATGCGCTCCGGGAATATCAGGCGGAAACCTAAAGAGTAACAAGTATATAGAAAGGGCGGTGTAGGGGTCAGGTCTTGCCTTTTGCCCCGCCGGGGCAAAAGGCAAGACCTGACCCCCAGGAAACCACACCGGCCCCCTTTATTTTGCTGGGGTTAGGACTATACTAGCGCGCCCGGTCTGATCATATTTTAAGCGGTATTGACTATGGATTACCCCCAGCGATTCGGTGTTCTGGTGATTGGTGGCGGCCACGCCGGCACCGAAGCGGCCCTGGCGTCCGCCCGAATGGGCGTGGACACGGTGTTGCTGACCCACAACATCGAGACGCTGGGCCAGATGAGCTGCAACCCGGCCATCGGCGGCATCGGCAAGAGCCACCTGGTGCGCGAAATCGACGCCCTCGGCGGCGCCATGGCCCGCGCCACCGATAAAGGCGGCATCCAGTTCCGGGTGCTTAACGCCCGCAAGGGCCCGGCGGTGCGCGCCACCCGCGCCCAGGCCGACCGGGTGCGCTACAAAGCGGCGATCCGCGCCACCCTGGAAAGCCAGCCCCACCTGACTCTGTTCCAGCAAAGCGTGGACGACCTGATCGTCGAGAACGGCCGCTGCGTGGGCGCGGTGACCAATATGGGCCTGCGCTTCCACGCCGACGCCGTGGTACTGACCGCCGGCACCTTTCTGGGCGGCGTCATCCATGTGGGCCTGGACCACCACCAGGGCGGCCGCGCCGGCGATCAGCCTTCCAACGCCCTGGCGCGCCGCCTGCGCGAGCTGCCGTTCCGCGTCGACCGCCTGAAGACCGGCACGCCGCCGCGTATCGACGGCAAAACCGTGGACTTCTCGGTGATGGAAGAGCAGTGGGGCGATGAGCCGCTGCCGGTGATGAGCTATCTGGGCAAGGTGGAAGAGCATCCGCGCCAGACCTGCTGCTTTATTACCCACACCAACGAGCGCACCCACGAGATCATCCGTTCCGGGTTCGACCGCAGCCCCATGTTCACTGGCGTGATCGAGGGTACCGGGCCCCGTTACTGCCCGTCCATCGAAGACAAGGTGAGCCGCTACCCGGACAAGAACAGCCACCAGATTTTCGTCGAACCGGAAGGCCTGGACACCTTCGAGCTGTATCCCAACGGCATTTCCACCAGCCTGCCGTTCGATATCCAGCTGGAGGCGGTGCGCTCCATCCGGGGCTTTGAGAACGCCAGCATCACGCGGCCCGGTTACGCCATCGAGTACGACTATTTCAATCCCCAGGATCTCAAGCACAGCCTGGAGACCAAGCACATGCCCGGGCTGTTCTTCGCCGGCCAGATCAACGGCACCACCGGCTACGAAGAAGCCGGCGCCCAGGGGTTGCTGGCGGGCCTGAACGCGGCCCTGCTGAGCCAGGAAAAAGAGGCTTGGACGCCGCGCCGGGACGAAGCCTACGTGGGCGTGCTGGTGGACGATCTGATCACCATGGGCACCCAGGAGCCCTACCGGATGTTCACCAGCCGCGCCGAATACCGGCTGCTGCTGCGCGAGGACAACGCCGACCTGCGTCTCACCGAGAAAGGCCGCGAGCTGGGCCTGGTGGACGACGAGCGCTGGGCGGCCTTCGAGGCCAAGCGTGAAGGCATGGAGCGCGAGCAGGCCCGGCTCAAGGCCACCTTCGTGCGGCCCGGCACGGCGGAAGCGGAGCGCGTCAACGCGCTGCTCGACAAGCCGCTGCCCCATGAGTACACCCTGATGGACCTGCTTAAGCGCCCGGAGTTGAACTATCGGCCGCTGGCCGAGGCGGCCGGCCTGACGCCGGCGGCGCCGGCGGTGATCGAGCAGGTGGAGATCGTCGCCAAGTACGCCGGCTACATCGACCGCCAGGAAGCGGAAATCGCCAAGCTGCGCGCCGCCGAGGATCAGGCTCTGCCGCTGGACTTCGATTACCGGGCGGTGCAGGGGCTGTCCAACGAGGTGAAGCAGAAACTCGAGGACGTGCGCCCCGAGACCATCGGTCAGGCCGGCCGCATTCCCGGCGTCACCCCGGCGGCGATCTCGCTGCTGCTGATCTTCCTCAAGAAGCACCGTCACCAGGCGGCCCGGCAGGCATGACCGACCGGGACCGCCTGGCCGGCGGCCTCCGCGAACTGGGCCTGTCATTGGACGACGCCCAGCAACAGGCGCTGCTGGCGTACCGCGACCTGTTGGTGAAATGGAACCGTGCCTATAATCTTACCGCGGTGCGCGACCCGGGCGAGATGATCCAGCGCCACCTGCTGGACTCGCTGTCGGTGCTGGCGCACCTGGACGACCGCGACACCCTGGACGTGGGCACCGGCGCCGGCCTGCCCGGCATTCCGCTGGCCATCGCCCGGCCGGATCTGCGTTTCGTGCTGCTCGACAGCAACGGCAAGAAAACCCGCTTCGTGCGCCACGCCCGGCGGGAATTGGGGCTTTCCAACGTGGAGGTTGTGAACACCCGCGTGGAACAGTACCGTAATGCTCCATCGCAGATCATCAGCCGGGCGTTCGCCGCCCTGCCGGACATGCTGCAGGCCCTGGCCCCCCTGATCACCGACGGCAGCCGCGTTCTCGCCATGAAAGCGGCGGCCGCCGACCAGGAACTGGCCGGCCTGCCTGACGGCTGGCGGGCCCGGGTGGCGCCTCTGTCGGTCCCCGGACTGGCGGAGGCCCGCGTGCTGGTGATCGCCAGCCGGGCCGGACCGCACGTGCCGGAATAAGGAGACCGCAGTGACCACCGTGTTTGCCATTGCCAACCAGAAAGGTGGAGTGGGCAAGACCACCAGCAGCGTCAATCTGGCCGCTTCCCTGGCGGCGACGCGCAAGAAGGTGTTGCTGGTGGACATTGATCCACAGGGTAACGCCACCAGCGGCGCCGGTGTGGATAAGTACGAGCCGGAATACACCATCCACGACGTGCTGATGGGCGAAGTGAACGTGGAAGACGCGGTGGTCGACACCCCCAAGGATTCCGGCTTCGACCTGATCGCCGCCAACGGCGACCTGACCGCCGCCGAAGTGCAGTTGCTGGACATGAAGATGCGGGAGTTCCGCCTGCGCAACGCGCTGGCCCGCATCCGCGCCAATTACGACTACATCATTGTCGACTGCCCGCCGTCGCTGAACATGCTCACCGTCAACGCGCTCACCGCGGCGGACTCGGTGATCGTGCCGATCCAGTGCGAGTACTACGCGCTGGAAGGGCTGACCTCGCTGATGAACACCATCGAGAAGATCCGCACGGTGCTCAATCCCAAGCTGCACATCGGCGGCCTGCTGCGCACCATGTACGACCCGCGCAACAGCTTGTCCAACGACGTTTCCAACCAGCTGATCAGCCACTTCGGTGACAAGGTCTACCGCACCATTATTCCGCGCAACGTACGGCTGGCGGAAGCGCCCAGCCACGGCGCGCCGGTGATCACCTACGACCCCAAGTCCCGGGGCGCGGTCAGCTACCTGGCGCTGGCGGGCGAAATCCTGCGGCGCGAACAGGCCATGCAAAACGCCAAGGCCTCTCCGCAAACTCCGCAATCCCAGGCATGAGGTAGAGGCACCGACTATGGCGGCAAAGCGTAAACGCGGTCTCAGCAAGGGGCTCGACGCCCTGCTCAGCAGCAACGAGGCGTACCAGCGCCAGCCCGAGGAAGTCAGCGTCGAGGGTGACGGCGAAGCGTCCGAACAGCAGGCCCAGCGCCCGCCCCGCGACGGCGACTTGCGCCACCTGCCGGTGGAGCTGATGCAGCGCGGCCGTTACCAGCCGCGCAAGGACATGTCCGCCGACGCCCTGGAAGAGCTGGCCGAATCAATCCGTGCCCAGGGCGTGATGCAGCCCATCGTGGTGCGCCCGCTGGGCGATAATCGCTACGAAATCATCGCCGGCGAGCGCCGCTGGCGGGCCGCGCAGATGGCCGAGCTGGATTCGATTCCCGCGGTGATCCGGGAAGTGCCGGACGAAGCCGCCATCGCCATGTCGCTGATCGAAAACATTCAGCGCGAAAACCTCAACCCGATGGAAGAGGCGCTGGCGCTGTCCCGGCTCAAGGAAGAATTCGGCCTCACCCACCAGCAGGTCGCCGACGCGGTGGGCAAATCCCGCGCCATGGTCACCAACCTGCTGCGGTTGATGAGCCTGGAAGCGGACGTCAAAAAACTGCTTGAGCACGGCGATCTGGAAATGGGCCACGCCCGGGCCCTGTTGTCGCTGACCGGCGCCAAACAGGTGGAGGCCGCGCGCACCGTGGTCGCCAAGGGGTTGTCGGTGCGCCAGACCGAAACCCTGGTGCGCGAATTCGAGAAGGAAAAGCCCGCCAAACCGGCCCCGGCCAAGGAAGACCCCAATGTGCGGCATCTGATCAACGATTTGTCCGACCGCCTGGGCGCGCCGGTGCAGATTCAGCAGGGTAACGCCGGCAAGGGCAAGCTGGTGATCAGCTACAACAACCTGGACGAACTGGACGGCATTCTGGCGCACATAAAGTGACCGGCGGATTATATTCCTGACTAATGTCAGGTTGCTTGACTTAAGAGTGTCGCCGGCGTACATATAGAAGTGACAACCGCAAACACTAGGCGCGATTCTGTATAGTTGCGTCCAGGCGCTCGTTTTTTGAGCTGATTCCGGCCTTTTCAGGCCGACAATTGCCCTGCGCCGGTTGATACCTCTATGCCTTCCCCATATACTTCCCGCGCCAAAGATCAGGGGGTACCCGCGACCTTCTCCTGACAACGCTTCGGCGACGTCAGCAGCTAAACACGGGAGCACGGTGGCCAATTTCGATGAGCGAGCCCGCAGAACACTGTTCTGGGGGTTGATGCGCGCCCAGATCAGCAGCGTGATCCTTTTCGCCGCTCTGGTCACCGTGATCGCCGGCACCAGCTTGGGCCTGACGGCGCTCTGGGGCGGCACTATCAGCCTGATCGCTTACGCCTGGGGCGGCTTTCAAGTTTGGCTGCACCCGGGTAATCGTGCGCCTGAGCGCATGGCCGGCGCCGCCATGAGAGCGGAAGCCGGCAAAGTAGTCATCATGTTGGCGCTTTTCGGGCTGACCTTCGCGAAGGTCGCCGTGATGCGCGAGCTAGCACATGTAGCGGTTCTGTTTCCCGGTTTTCTGCTTGCGCAGATCGCCGGCTGGGTTCAGGTGGCACGCTTGGAACGCAGGCTCGAGACAGAGCGGTACGGGCAAGACGATTAGACTGGACTGACTGTAGGTATCGATATGGCAGCGAGCTCCGCCAGCGAGTACATCAAGCACCATCTGGGAAATCTCACCTATGGCCAATTGCCCGCGGGTTACGAGCGTACCTGTCACGGTCATGAACAAACTCTGAACGACGCCACCTGGACCTTCGCCTGCAACGCGCAGGAAGCGTCCGACATGGGCTTCATGGCCTTTCACGTGGACTCCCTGGCCTGGTCCGGCGGTCTCGGCATCATCATGTGCCTGTTGTTCTGGCTGGGCGCGCGCAAGGCCAGCGCCGGTATCCCCACCGGTTTCATGAATTTCGTCGAAATCATCATTGAGTTCATTGATACCCAGGTCCGTGATTCGTTCCACGGCAAGAGCAAGCTGATCGCCCCGCTTTCCCTGGTGATCTTCTGCTGGGTGTTCCTGATGAACCTGATGGATCTGATTCCCGTGGACTGGGTGCCGCTCACCTTCCAGTGGATCATGACCTCCTTCTTCGGCTGGACCTCCCACGAAGCGTATTTCCGCATCGTGCCGACCACCGACCCCAACATTACTCTGTCGATGTCCATCTCCGTGTTCCTGCTGGTGATTTTCTACAGCATCAAGGTGAAGGGCGTGGGCGGTTTCCTCGGCGAGCTGAGCTTCAAGCCGTTCGAGGCCAACAACATCTTCGGCAAAGTGCTGCTGCTGCCCATCAACCTGGTACTGGAAGTCATCGCCCTGCTGGCGAAGCCGGTGTCCCTGGGTCTGCGGTTGTTCGGCAACATGTACGCCGGCGAATTCGTATTCATTCTGGTGGCTGCCATGATGGGCACCTGGCAGGCGGTCGCCGCCTGGCCGTGGGCCGTGTTCCACATTCTGGTGATCACTTTGCAAGCCTTTATCTTCATGGTGCTGACCATCGTTTATCTGAGCATGGCGGTGGAAGAGCACTGATTTAGCGGTTTCTTAACTCAACTTAAGCACTTAACGGGAGTGTAAAATGGAAGATGTGAACCTTCTCGCGGCGGCACTGGTTGCTGGCATGGCGGGCATCGGCGCCGGTATTGGTTTCGGCCTGATGGGCGGTCGTTTCCTGGAATCCGTGGCACGTCAGCCGGAACTGGGCCCGATGCTGCAAACCCGCATGTTCATCATCGCCGGTCTGCTGGACGCCGTGCCGATTATCGGTATCGCTATCGCGTTCCTGCTGATTTTCCAGTAAATCGCGCTTTTCGAAACAAGCCCCGATTTTGGGAAATCTATGCAACGCGGATTGAGGTGTTGGCATGAATATTAATGCGACACTAATTGGCCAGGCCATCTGGTTCTTCCTGTTCGTCGCCTTCTGCATGAAGTTCGTCTGGCCGCCTATTTCCAAGGCACTGGAAGAACGGAAACAGAAGATTGCCGAGGGCCTGAGCGCCGCGGATCGTGCAGAACGTGATCTGGTGCTGGCGCAGGAAAAAGCCTCCTCGAATCTTAAGGAAGCCAAAGAAAAGGCGTCCGAAATCATCGAGCAGGCCAACAAACGGGCGAATCAGATCGTCGAGGAAGCCAAAGACCAGGCACGCATCGAAGGTGAGCGTCTGATCGAAAAGGCACACTCCGAGATCGATCAGGAGATCAATCGCGCCCGTGAAGAGCTGCGCAAAGAGGTGTCCGCTCTGGCATTGAGTGGCGCCGAGCAAGTGCTGGGCCGCGAAGTAAACCGCGACGCACACAAGCAGCTGCTGGACGACTTGGCGGCTCAACTCTGAGTGATACGGATGGCACCCCATGGCTGAATTGACCACCATCGCACGCCCTTACGCCAAGGCCGCGTTCCTGTTCGCGAAGGAACAGAGCGGTCTGGCGGAGTGGGAGCAGATGCTGGGCCTGGCGGCGGCAGTGGCGCAGGATGCCACCATGCGTGCTTACCTGGACCAGCCGGAGCTGGACAGCGAGACACAGGCGAAGGCGATAGCCGACGTTTGTGGCGATGAGCTCAATGAGAGCGCTCGCAATTTCATCGCCCAGCTCGCGGACAACAAGCGTCTGGCCCTGTTGCCGACCATTTTCATGTTGTTCCACGAACTGTTGGCGGAAGATCAGCGCATCATTGATGTGGAACTGATCGCGCCGTTCGAACTGGAAGATGCCGAGACCGACAGCCTGGTGGCCGCGCTGAAGAAGCGCCTGGGCCAGGATGTGCAGGTGTCCACCTCCGTTGACGAGTCACTCATTGGTGGCGTGCTGGTGAGAGCCGGCGATACCGTAATTGATGGCAGTGTGCGCGGCCGGCTTAACCGCCTGGCAGAGCAACTGAACTCTTGAGTTTGAGGGATTAGAGATGCAGCAACTCAACCCGTCCGAAATCAGCGAGATTATCAAGTCGCGCATCGCGAAACTTGATACCTCCACCGAGGCACGGAACGAAGGTACGGTGGTATCCGTATTTGACGGCATCGTGCGCATTCATGGTCTGGCCGACGTGATGTTCGGCGAGATGATCGAGTTTGAGGGCGGCATCTTCGGCATGGCCCTCAACCTGGAGCAGGACTCCGTGGGCGCCGTGGTGCTGGGTGATTACCTGGGTCTGGCGGAGGGCCAGAAGGTCCGCTGCACCGGCCGCATTCTGGAAGTGCCGGTGGGCCCGGAACTGCTCGGCCGCGTGGTCGACGCCCTGGGTAACCCGGTGGACGGCAAAGGTCCGGTGGACGCCGCCGAAACCGACGCCGTCGAGAAAGTGGCGCCCGGCGTGATCTGGCGTAAAGAGGTGAACGAGCCGGTACAGACCGGTTTCAAATCCATCGACGCCATGACCCCGATCGGCCGTGGTCAGCGTGAGCTGATCATTGGCGACCGTCAGATCGGTAAGACCGCCGTGGCGGTGGACACCATCATTAACCAGAAAGACTCTGGTATTAAGTGTGTCTACGTGGCCATCGGTCAGAAGCAGTCCACCATCGCCAACGTGGTGAGCAAGCTGGAAGAGCACGGCGCCATGGAAAACACCGTGGTAGTGGCGGCTTCCGCCTCCGACCCGGCCTCCATGCAGTTCCTGGCTCCGTTCGCCGGCTGCGCCATGGGCGAATACTTCCGCGACCGCGGCGAAGACGCGCTGATCGTCTATGACGATCTGACCAAGCAAGCCTGGGCCTATCGTCAGATTTCCCTGCTGCTGCGCCGTCCGCCGGGCCGTGAAGCTTACCCGGGCGACGTGTTCTACCTGCACTCCCGTCTGCTGGAACGCGCCGCCAAGGTCAACGAAGAATTCGTCGAGAAGTTCACCGACGGTAAGGTGAAAGGCAAGACCGGTTCCCTGACCGCGCTGCCGATCATTGAAACCCAGGGCGGTGACGTGTCCGCGTTCGTACCCACCAACGTGATCTCCATCACCGATGGTCAGATCTTCCTGGAAACCAGCCTGTTCAACGCCGGCATCCGCCCGGCCATGAACGCCGGTATCTCGGTGTCCCGTGTGGGTGGTTCCGCGCAGACCAAGATCGTTAAGAAGCTCGGCGGTGGTATCCGTCTGGCACTGGCTCAGTACCGGGAACTGGCGGCGTTCGCGCAGTTCGCTTCCGACCTGGACGAAGCCACCCGTGAGCAGCTTGAGCACGGCCAGGCCGTCACCGAGCTGATGAAGCAGAAGCAGTACAGCCCGATGTCCGTGGCCGAAATGGGCGTGGTGCTGTACGCGGCGAACAACGGCTACCTGAAAGGCATCGAGATCAGCAAGATCGGTGCGTTCGAAGCCGCGCTGCTGGATTATATGAACAGCGAACAGAAAGCGTTGATGGACAAGATCAACGAAAAGGGTGACTACAACGATGAGATCGAGAGCGGCATCAAAGACGCCATCGATCAATTCAAGTCCACCCAAACCTGGTAATTCGCTAAGAAAGGATTAGTCCTATGGCTAGCGGTAAAGAGATCAAAGGCAAGATCTCTAGTGTCCAGAGCACGAAGAAGATTACTCGTGCGATGGAGATGGTGGCAGCCAGTAAAATGCGCAAAGCGCAGGACCGTATGGCTGCCAGCAAGCCCTACGCGAGCCGTATGCGTCAGGTGGTTGCCCATCTTGCCAACGCTGATCTGGAGTACCGGCACATCTACCTGCAAGAGCGGGAAGTGAAAAACGTCGGTTACATCGTGGTGACGTCCGACCGGGGCCTGAGTGGCGGCTTGAACGCCAACCTGCTGAAGAAGGTCGTGAAAAGCACCCGTCAGTGGGAGCAGGAAGGCGCCAAGGCGCAGTACTGCGTGGTAGGCAGCAAGGGCATCGCTTTCTTCAAGAGTGTCGGCGGCGACGTTCAGGCCACCGTTAACGGCCTGGGCGACACCCCGCACCTGAGCGACCTGATCGGCTCCATCAAGGTGATGCTGGACGCCTACGAAAATGGCGAGATCGACCGGTTGTACGTGGTGTACAACGAGTTCGTGAACACCATGACGCAGGCGCCCAAGAGCATTCAGCTGCTGCCGCTGGAGCCTTCTCAAGACGAAGAGCTCAAGCGTCATTGGGACTATATCTATGAGCCGGCGCCCAAGGAGATTCTCGACGAACTGCTGGTCCGGTTCATCGAATCCCAGGTTTATCAGGGCGTGGTGGAGAACAATGCCTGCGAGCAGGCGGCGCGTATGGTGGCCATGAAGGCGGCCAGTGATAACGCCGGCGAGATCATTAATGACCTCCAGCTGGTGTACAACAAGGCGCGCCAGGCGGCCATTACGCAGGAAATTTCTGAAATCGTTGGTGGTGCCGCCGCGGTCTAGTGTCTGTTTCAGACAGCACGCGGCGAAAACGCAAGTTAAGAGGATGCAAGCATGAGTAGCGGTCGTATTGTTCAGATCATCGGTGCTGTGATCGACGTCGAATTCCCGCGCGAAAACGTGCCAAAGGTGTATGACGCTCTCACCGTGGACGGTACCGAAACCACGCTGGAAGTTCAGCAGCAGTTGGGCGACGGCGTGGTGCGCACCATCGCCATGGGTTCCACCGAAGGCCTTAAGCGGGGCCTGGAAGTGACCGACAGCCACGAGCCGATCCAGGTACCGGTGGGCACCAAGACCCTCGGCCGGATCATGGACGTGCTGGGTCGCCCGATCGACGAAGCGGGCCCCATCGGTGAAGAAGAGCGCATGTCCATTCACCGCGAAGCACCCTCTTACTCAGAGCAGGCGGCCTCCAACGAACTGCTCGAAACCGGCATCAAGGTGATCGACCTGGTCTGCCCGTTCGCCAAGGGCGGTAAAGTCGGCCTGTTCGGCGGCGCCGGCGTGGGCAAGACCGTGAACATGATGGAGCTGATCCGTAACATCGCGATCGAGCACTCCGGTTTCTCCGTGTTCGCCGGCGTGGGTGAGCGTACCCGTGAGGGTAACGACTTCTACCACGAGATGAAGGACTCCAACGTTCTCGACAAGGTGTCGCTGGTTTACGGTCAGATGAACGAGCCGCCGGGTAACCGTCTGCGCGTGGCGCTGACCGGTCTGACCATGGCCGAGAAGTTCCGTGACGAAGGCCGTGACGTACTGTTCTTCGTGGATAACATTTACCGCTACACCCTGGCGGGTACCGAGGTATCGGCACTGCTGGGTCGTATGCCTTCAGCGGTGGGTTACCAGCCGACCCTGGCGGAAGAGATGGGCGTTCTGCAGGAACGGATCACTTCCACCAAGACCGGCTCCATTACCTCCGTGCAGGCCGTCTACGTGCCCGCGGATGACTTGACCGACCCGTCCCCGGCGACCACCTTCGCCCACCTGGACGCCACCGTGGTACTCAGCCGTGACATCGCCTCCAAGGGTATCTACCCGGCGATTGACCCGCTCGACTCCACCTCCCGCCAGCTGGATCCGCTGGTGATCGGTCAGGAGCACTACGATGCGGCCCGTGGCGTGCAGACCGTTCTGCAGGGCTACAAAGAGCTCAAGGACATCATCGCGATTCTGGGTATGGACGAGCTGTCCGAAGAGGATAAGCTGACCGTATCCCGCGCGCGTAAGATCGAACGCTTCCTGTCCCAGCCGTTCTTCGTGGCGGAAGTGTTCACCGGCGCACCGGGCAAATACGTCTCCCTGAAGGACACCATCCGTTCCTTCCAGGGTATCCTGAACGGTGATTATGACCACATCCCCGAGCAGGACTTCTACATGAAGGGCTCCATCGACGAGGTTGTAGAGGCCTACAACAAACGCGGTGATAAGTAACCGCCCGGGGAGGAACACAGATGGCGATGACCGTGCATTGCGATATCGTTAGTGCCGAAAAGCAGCTGTTCTCCGGACTGGTCGAGCTGGTCGTGGCCGCCGGTGTGGAAGGGGACCTGGGTGTCATGCCCGGTCACGCGCCCTTGCTCACCCGGCTCAAGCCCGGCCCGGTTCGCGTGAAGACGCAGAACGGAGACGAGGAAGTGTTCTACGTCTCCGGCGGCTTCCTGGAAGTCCAGCCGAAACTGGTCACCGTGCTGGCGGACACCGCCGAGCGCGCCCAGGACATGGACGGCGCCCAGGCGGAAGAAGCCAGGCAGCGTGCCAAGGAAGCCCTGGAAGGCAAGAACGCCGACATGGACTACTCGCGCGCCGCCATCACCCTGGCCGAAGCGTCCGCACGCTTGCGTACCATCGAACAAATCAAGAAGATGGCCAAGCGGTAACGCCCGGCTTTCGGTACAAGCTGAATCAAAAAAGGGTGGCCCAGAGCTGCCCTTTTTTTGTTATCACCACAGAACTCAAGGAAGCGGAGCATGAATCTGGCGGTAGTGATTCTCGCGGCGGGCAAGGGAACCCGCATGAAATCGGACCTCCCCAAGGTACTCCATCCGATTGCCGGACGCCCCATGGTGCAACACGTGGTGGACGCCGCCGGCGCCCTCGACCCGGATAACACCGTGCTGATTTACGGCCACGGCGGCGAAGCGGTCCGCCAGGCGGTAACCGGTTCGCGGCTGCAATGGGCGGAGCAGGCCGAGCAGCTCGGCACCGGCCACGCCGTGGCCCAGGCACTGCCGCACCTGGCAGAAGACGTAGTGCTGGTGCTGTACGGCGACGTGCCGCTGATCCAGCCGCAAACCCTGCGTGACTTCGTCGCCCGCGTGGACGACCAGAGCCTGGCACTGATGACCCTGACCCTGGACGACCCCTCCGGCTACGGCCGTGTGATTCGGAACGCCGACGGCAAGGTCCAGCGCGTGGTCGAGCAAAAGGACGCCAGCGATGAGGAAAAAGCGGTCCGCGAAATCAACACCGGCATCCTTGCCTGCACCCGCCGCTTCCTGAACGACAGCCTGCCACGCCTCTCCAACAGCAACGCCCAGGGCGAGTACTACCTCACCGATCTGATCGCCATGGCGGTGGGCGCGGGCATGGAAGTGGTCACCGAACAGCCCGGACACGCCTGGGAAGTGGACGGCGTCAACGACCGGGTCCAGCTGGCGCGCCTGGAGCGGGTCTTCCAGCGTGTGCGCGCGGAAGCCTTGATGCGCGACGGCGTCACCCTGCTGGATCCGGCCCGGCTGGACATCCGTGGCCGCCTGCAATGCGGCCAGGATGTGACCCTCGACATTAATACGGTGCTGGTCGGCGACGTGGAGATCGGCGACCGGGTCACCGTGGGGCCGAACTGTTTGATCCGTAATGCCCGCATCGGCAGCGGCACCCACATCGAGGCGAACTCGGTGGTGGACGGCGCGGTGGTCGGTGAAAACTGCCAGGTGGGCCCGTTCGCCCGTTTGCGCCCGGGCACCGAACTGGCCGACCAGGCCAAGGTCGGCAACTTCGTGGAAACCAAGAAATCCTACGTCGGCGAAGGTTCCAAAGTGAACCACCTCACCTACATCGGTGACAGCCGTATCGGCAAGGGCGTGAACGTTGGCGCCGGCACCATTACCTGCAACTACGACGGCGTTAATAAATTCCAAACAGTGATGAAGGACGGTGCTTTTATCGGTTCCAATTCATCCCTGGTGGCGCCGGTGACCATCGGCGAGAATGCCACCGTGGGCGCGGGCAGCGTGGTCACCAAGGACGTGCCCGACCAGGGGCTGGCGGTGGCCCGTGGCCAGCAGCGCAACATCCAGAACTGGTCGCGGCCGGAAAAGAAATAGGCACGGACAAAAAAGGAAACGCAAATGTGTGGAATCGTCGGCGCCATCGCCCATCGTAACGTCAGCAATATTCTGATCACCGGGCTTAAACGCCTGGAGTATCGGGGCTATGACAGCGCCGGTGTGGCCCTGCTCAACGACCAGGGCCTGACCCGCGTGCGCCGCCAGGGCAAGGTAGCGGCCCTGGAAGACGCGGTGCGCGAGGAAAACAGTGCCGGCTTCCTGGGCATCGCGCACACGCGCTGGGCCACCCATGGCCGTCCGTCCGAGGACAACGCCCATCCGCACGTCTCCGGCCAGGGTCTGGCGGTGGTTCACAACGGCATCATCGAGAACTTCCAGGAGCTCAAGGACGAACTGGAAGCCGACGGATACCGGTTCACGTCGCAGACCGACACCGAGGTGATCGCCCACCTGATCCACCGCACCCTCAAGGACACCGGTAACCTGGTGGACGCCGTGCGCGCCAGCGTGTTGCGCCTGCACGGCGCCTATGCCCTGGGCGTGATCGACCAGGATGAGCCCGACCACCTGGTGGCGGTACGCTCCGGTTCGCCGCTGGTGGTGGGGCTGGGCATCGACGAAAACTACATTGCCTCCGACCAGCTTGCGCTGCTGCCGGTGACCAACCGCTTCATCTTTCTCGACGAAGGTGATCTGGTCGACATCACCGTGGACGCCGTCACCATCATCGGCGCCGACGGCGAGCCGGCGGAACGTACCGTGCACGAGCTGGACGGCACCCACGAGGACGCGGACAAAGGGCCCTACCGGCACTACATGCAGAAGGAAATCTTCGAGCAGCCGGCGGCCATTCAGCGCACCCTGGAAGGGCGCATTGATTCACCGGACGCGGTGAGCGCCGCCTTCGGCGACACCGCCACCGCCATTTTCGACCGGGTACGCACGGTGCAGATCGTCGCCTGCGGCACCAGCTACCACGCCGGCATGGTGGCCCGTTACTGGCTGGAAGCCATGGCGGGCATTCCTTGCCAGGTGGAAGTGGCCAGCGAATTCCGTTATCGCCGGCACGTGGTGCCCGAAGGCACCCTGTTCGTCACTATTTCGCAGAGCGGTGAAACCGCCGACACGCTCGCCGCCCTGCGCGATACCGGCGGCAAGGACTACGTCGGCCGGCTGGCGATCTGCAACGTGGACGGCTCTTCGCTGGTGCGCGAGTCCGAGCTGGTGTTCCTCACCAAGGCCGGCCCGGAAATCGGCGTCGCCTCCACCAAGGCGTTCACCACCCAGCTCACCGGGCTGATGATGCTGGTGCTGGCGCTGGGCCGCCGCAAAGGGCTGGGCGACGACCAGATCGAAAAAATTCTCTCCGAGCTACGCCAGCTGCCCAATCTTCTCGAACAGGCCGCCGCGCTCGACAAGCCCATTGAAACCCTGTCCCGCGCCTTCGTGGAAAAACACCACACCCTGTTCCTGGGCCGTGGCGTGCATTTCCCGGTGGCCATGGAAGGGGCGCTCAAGCTCAAGGAAATCTCCTACATCCACGCCGAGGCCTACCCGGCCGGTGAGCTCAAGCACGGCCCGCTGGCCCTGGTGGATAAGGAAATGCCGGTGGTGGCCGTGGCGCCCAACGACCAGCTACTGGAAAAGCTGAAGTCGAACCTGCAGGAAGTGCGCGCCCGGGGCGGCGAACTCTATGTGTTCGCCGACAAGAACGCCCACGTGAAGGAGGGTGAGGGCATTCATGTGCTGAACATGCCGGCGGTACCGGAAAGCATCGCGCCGATCGTCTACACCGTGCCGCTGCAACTGCTCAGCTACCACGTGGCGGTGCTGCGCGGCACCGACGTGGACCAGCCGCGCAACCTCGCCAAATCGGTGACGGTGGAGTAGCCGCCCCTAGTCTTCGAACAGGGACAGATACTCCCCGTAACCGAGTTCTTCCATCTTCTCCTTGGGGATGAATTCCATGGCGGCGGAGTTCATGCACCAGCGCTGGCCGGTGGGTGCCGGCCCATCATCGAACACGTGCCCCAGGTGTGAATCCGCGTAGCGGCTGCGCACCTCGGTGCGGGTGGCCCACCACAGGGTTTTGTCTTCATGGGTGGTCACGAACCGGTCGTCGATGGGCTTGGTGAAACTCGGCCAGCCGGTACCGGAATCGTACTTGTCCGTGGAGGAGAACAGCGGCTCGCCACTGATCACGTCCACATAGAGGCCTTCTTTTTTCAGGTCGTGGTAGGGGTTCTTGAAGGCCCGCTCGGTGGCGTCGTCGCGGGTCACCTGAAAGGCAATCTCCGGCAGCGCCTTCTTGAGCACCTCATCGGCAGGACGCTTGAAACGCTCCGGCCCTTCCCAGGGTGCGCCGAGATCCAGCTCTTCCTGTTCCTCTTCTTCCTCCACCGAAGCGTTCAGCCAGGGGCGGGCGTCCGGGTCTTCCCAGTGCTTCTCCAGAAACTGATCGCGGCCTGAGTTGTAGCGGTAGAATTTATAGCGCAGGGCGCTCTTCTTATAATAGTCCTGGTGGTAATCCTCGGCCTCGTAAAACGCCTTCAGCGGCACGATCTCGGTGACCACGTCCTTCTTAAAACGGCCGCTCTCATCGAGCGCCTTTTTGGACGCTTCCGCCAGCGCTTGTTCCTTATCATTCTGGTAGAAGATCGCGCTGCGGTACTGCGAGCCCTGGTCAATAAACTGGCCGTCCGGGTCGGTCGGGTCGATGTGCTTCCAGAACCAGGCCAGCAGGTTCTCGTAGCTCACCACGTCCGGGTCGTAGAGCACCTTCACCACTTCGGTATGCCCGGTGCCGCCGCTGGCCACTTGCTGGTAGGTCGGGTCCACCTCGTCACCGCCGGCGTAGCCGCTGATTGCCTCGGACACACCGTCCAGCTTTTCGAAGTCCGCTTCGGTACACCAGAAGCAGCCGCCGGCGAACACGGCGCTGGCCTGGGCGGCGAAGGCCGGCCCGGTGACCAGCACCATCAGAAAAAGTAATACGCGCATCATAGTTGCCTCCTGTAGCGAACCTTGGATGCCTCGGGAGGGCGATTGTTACACCGCCCGGCCGGTGGGCACGGTCCACCTCAGCCTTGATTGTGCGCCGCCGACCGTGTGGATGGCGACAACGCCGGCAAACGTTTCGCGGTGACGCGCATCCGGGCTACCATATCTTCAGCCGGGACGGGTCCGGCTACCAAGGGAGCGACAACAATGAGCATGATCAAGGAATTCCGTGAATTCGCCGTGCGCGGCAATGTGGTGGATATGGCCGTGGGCATCATCATCGGTGGGGCTTTCGGCACCATCGTCAAGAGCCTGGTGTCAGATGTGATCATGCCGCCGGTGGGGCTGCTGCTGGCGGACGTGGATTTCGTCGATCTGTTCGTCGTGCTCAAGGGCGACGGGCCCTTCGCCACCCTGGCCGACGCCCAGGCGGCGGGTGCGGTGACCCTGAATTACGGCGTCTTTATCAACAACGTGATCAGCTTCGTGATCGTCGCCTGGGCGGTATTCTTCCTGGTGCGCGGGCTTAACCGGGTCAAGCGCAAGGAAGAAGAGGCGGCCCCCGTGGAGCCGCCGCCCACCCCCGAGGTGCCGGAAGACATTCTGCTGCTGCGCGAAATCCGCGATAACCTCAAGCGCTGATGAGTGACGACGCCCAGGGGCCCCGGCACGGCGCTCCCCGCCAGAACGTCGAGAACTCCCATTTTTGCCTGGTCGCGGACAGCGAAGAAGCGTTCGTGCTGCGCGCGGCCACCGCCCGCCTGGCGCAGCGAACCCTGGACTTGCAGTACTACGTCTGGGAGGACGACCGGATTGGCAAGCTGCTGGTCTGCCGGGCCCTGGAAGCCGCCCGCCGGGGCGTCAAGGTGCGGTTGCTGCTCGACCACGCCAACCAGCTCGGCCGGGACGTGAAATGGGCGGCGCTGAACGCCCACCCGAATGTGGAAATCCGGTTGTTCAACCCGTTCCGGGGCCGCTACAAGCATTTTATTCAGTGGCTTTACCACGCCCCCCGGCTGAACCATCGCATGCACAACAAGGCCTGGATCGTGGACGGCGAACGGGCCATCGTCGGCGGGCGTAACCTTTCCGAGCACTATTTCGGCGTCCACCCGGAAGCCAATTTCCGCGACCTGGACATCTATGCCCGCGGGCCGATCGTGGCGGAAACCCGCGCCGCCTTCGACGCCTACTGGGAGAGCGACGTCTGCGTGCGCCTGCGGTCCCTGCGCCGCCGTTCCCGGGTCCACGCCGACCGGCTGTGGGAGCAACTGGTCGCCTGGCGCAAGAGCCTGGATGGTTTTCCCTACCGTTACGAGCAGGATGTCGCGCATTTCCAAGACGTTCTCGGCGCCGCCGACCGCCGCCAGATCCAGGCGCCGGCCGCGCTGCTGTTCGACCCGCCGGACAAGGCCAAGGGCGCCACCCAGCGTTTGATGGGCGACCAGCTCGGCCGCCTGCTGGGCCAGCGCTCCCTGAGCGAGATTCTGATCGAGGCCAGCTACTTTATCCCCGGGGACGAATTCACCGCCGCCCTGGCGGACATGCACCGCAATGGCTGCCGGGTGGCGCTGCTCACCAACAGCCTGGCCACCAATGACGTGATCGCCGCCCACGCCGCCTACGCCCGCTATCGCCCGGCGCTGCTGCGCGGCGGCGCCGAAGTGCACGAGCTGCAGGCCAATGCCCGTGCCCGCCGCCACCACGCCCGGCTGTTGCGCGGCCGCGGGCGCTCCAAGTCCAGCCTGCACACCAAAGCCATGGTGCTCGACCGCAAGGAGCTGTTCGTGGGCTCGTTCAATCTGGATCCGCGCTCGGTGAACGTGAATACGGAGATGGGCTATTACGTGGACAGCGAAGCGCTGGCCGGGGAAGTGGCCGCGTTCGTGGAGGAGGGGATGGCGCCCCAGAACAGCTACCGGGTGACGAGTGACGACCAGGGGCTGCTGTGGGGTGCCGGGGACGAGCGGGGCCCGGTTCAGTACCGCAGCGAGCCCCAGGTCAGTCCGTTGCGACGGCTGGCGTCGCAACTGTGCGCTTTATTGCCTATCGAAAACCTGCTCTAGCGTGGCGCGCGGGACCTTTCAGTCCCGCTTGCTCTGTTCCAGGTCTTTCCAGTACGGATCGCGCAGTTCGCGCTTGAGGATCTTGCCGATGGTGCTGCGCGGCAGCTCGTCGCGGCGCTCCAGGCCGGACAGGCGCTGGCCCTTGCCCAGTTGCTGGTTGGCCCGCTCGCGAATCGCTTCCAGGTCGCCGCCGGACCCGTCGCGGAGCACCACCAGGCCCAGTGGCGTCTCGCCCCACTGCTCGCTGGGCACCGCGATCACCGCCGCGTCGACCACTTCGTCGTCCTTGAGCAGCACCTTCTCCAGGTCCTCCGCGTAGACGTTGAAGCCGCCGGAAATGATCATGTCCTTGCGGCGATCCAGCACCGACAGGAAGCCGTCCTCGTCCAGCCGGCCCATGTCGCCGGTGCGGTAGAACACTTCGCCCTCGGCGCTGGTCCACAGCAGCTCGCTGGTTTTGTCCTCGCGCTTGTAGTAACCGCGCATCATGGCGCCGCTGCGGCCGACGATCTCGCCGATTTCACCGGCCGGCAACTCTTTCAGGTCCTCGCTGATGATGCGCAGTTCGCAGCCCGGGCTGGCCTTGCCCACGGTGGCCCATTTGGTGGGGTTCTCGGCGCAGTTCAGGGTGGTGGTGACGCCGCCCTCGGTGAGACCGTAGAACTCCAGGATATTGCCGGGCCAGCGCGCCATGGCATCGGCGATCACATGGGCGCGCAACGGCGCGCTGGTGGAGAATTTCACCTTGAAGCTGCTCAGGTCGAAGCGATCGAAATCCGGCTCGGCGAGAATCCGCTGATACTGCACCGGCACCAGCATGGCGTGGGTAACGCGGTGTTGCTCGGCCAGCTCCAGGAAGCGGTGCGCGTCGAATTTGGCCATGCTGATGATGGTGCCGCCACCGAACAGCGTCGGCAGCACCGAGACCAGGGTGGTGTTGGAATACAGCGGCGTGGACACCAGGTTCACCGCCGTTTCATCGTAGCCCAGCGCGGCCACGCGCTCGAGCTGGCGGGCACGCAGGCGGTGATCGTGGAGGATGCCCTTGGGCACCCCGGTGGTGCCGGAGCTGTAGATGATGTTGAACGGGTCGTCCAGCGACGGCGTGTGGTCCGGCGCGTCGGTGGCCGGGTCGCCCAGCCAGTCCTCGAAGGCCAGCCAGCCGTCGGCCTGGAAGTCCAGGCTGATGCGGGTGTCTTTATCGATGTTGTCGAGCCCGTCCAGCAGCGGCTCGATCAGCGCGCGGTGCTTGGCGGACACGAACAGAAAGCGGGCGTCGCAGTCGTTGACCATCAGCGCCAGGGTGTCGCCGGCCGCCATGCCGGACAGCGGCACCATGCAGCCGCCCGCGGTGAGCGTACCCATGAACAGGGTCAGGTAGCGGGCGCTGTTCTCGGACAGGCCGGCCACGGTCTCGCCCCGTTGCAGGCCGGCGGCGCGCAAACGGTTGGCGACCCGGTTCACGTTATCCACGAACTGACGCCAAGTGAGCATGCCGGTTTCGTCGTACACCGCCGGTTTGTCCGGCTGGGCCGCCGCCAGGGCCTGGAGGCGCTCGGGGACGGATACAAAGGCCTCCGCGTCCATTTCTGGTGCGTAGACGGGCATCGCTTCACTTACCGCGGTCATGGGTCTCTCCCGATTCGGTGGAATTCCGTGAAAGTGGAATTTTGTTTTAAATTTGGCCAGGAAGCATACTCTCCGGTATGGCCGGGCTCAATACTGGCCGGTCACGCTTTGTGGAACACCGCTCGACCAAAGGCTAATAACCCCTTCGCACCGGGGCATGCTAGTTGTCTCGTGAGAGGCTTGCGGGTTGTGCTGTCGCCGCTGGCCGCCGCCAATAACAACAATCTGGGGAACCGCCATGGGACTTAAAAAAGGCATGAGCATTGTCGCCGCCTGCTTGCTGGCGATCACCGCGCACGCGGCGACACCGGTAAAGCTGGGCCTCAATTACCCGCACACCGGCGAATACAGCGAAGAGGGGCTGATGCAAAAGCGCGGTGCCCTGATGGCCATCGATGAAATCAACGCGGCGGGCGGGGTGCGTGGCCGCCCCTTGGAGCTGATCGAACGCGATTCTGCCTCCCAGGCGGAGCGCTCCCGGCGCAACGTCGACGAGCTTGCCGCCGAAGGCGCGGCGATGCTGTTCGGCGGCTCGTCCAGCGGCGTCGCCATCGCCGCCAGCAAGCAGGCGCGCAAACACGATCTGCTGTACTTCGGCACCCTCACCTATTCCAACGACACCACCGGCAAGGACGGCCACCTGGGCATGTTCCGCGAGTGCTACAACGCCTGGATGGCCGCGCGGGTGCTGGGTGATTACCTCAAGCGCGAGTACCAGGACAAGAAGTACTTCTACGTCACCGCCGATTACACCTGGGGCCACACCACCGAAGCCTCCATGCGCGAATTCACCGACACCAAGGACAGTGACCGCCACGGCTCGGTGCTGGTGCCGTTCCCCGGCGGCCGCTACCACGAAATCGAAGAGGCCATGCAGGCGGCCGCGGACAGCGACGCGGACGTTCTGGTAATGGTGCTGTTCGGCGAGCAGATGGTGCGCGGCATGACCATCGCCCAGCAAAAGAAGCTGCCCGAGCGCATGCAGATCGTGGTGCCCAACCTGACCCTCAGCATGGTCGAGCAGACCGGCCCGTTCATCATGGCCGGCGTGATCGGCGCCGCGCCCTGGACCTGGAACGTGCCCTACGAGTACGGCTTTGAGCGCGGCCAGCAGTTCGTGGAAGAATTCTCCGAGCGCTACAGTACCCGCCCGTCCACCTCGGCGGCGTCCGCTTACAGCATTGTGTATCAATGGAAAGACGCGGTGGAGCGCGCCGGCGGTTTCGATTCCGGCAACGTGCGGCGTGCCCTGGAGGGCCACAACTACACCCTGCTCAAGGACGAACAGCAATGGCGTGCCTTCGATCACCAGAACGTGCAAAGTGTCTACGCCGTGCGCATCAAGGCCCGTGATCAGGTCATGAAAGACGAGTACCGGCAGAATTTCTTTGAGATTATCAGCCGCATGTCCGGCGAGGACGCCGCCATCACCCGCAGCCAGTGGCTCGCCGAACGGCGCCGCGCGGGCATGCCTGTCCAACTTGAATAGGAGTTTTCATGAGCGAGCGTTTCCGCTTCCGTTTCCGGGTCCGCTACAACGAATGTGACGCCCAACTGGTGGTGTTCAATGCCCGCTACGCGGACTACGTGGATTTGGCGATGACCGAGTTCATGCGCTCTCTGGGGCGGGATTACAAGGCGCTACTGGCCCGCGGGCTGGACAATCAGGTGGTCAAGATGACTTTGGAATGGCAGGCGCCGGCGCGCTTCGACGACGTCATCGACGTGCACGTGCGCACGCTCAAAGTGGGCAACAGCTCGTTCACGCTGGAGCACGAACTGGTGCAGTCGGAAAGCGGCACCCCCCTGTGCCGGGCGGAAGTGGTCTACGTGCTGATGACCACCGAACCGTTCGAAAAAACCACCGTGCCCGATGACCTGCGGGCGGCCCTGATGGAGGGCGCGCCCGGCAAGATCATCGACCAGAGTGGCGGGGTCCGATAGCGACTTAGTCGCTGACTTTCAAAACCACCTTACCCTTGGCGCGGCGCGAGCTCAGCGCCGCCAGGGCGTCCTCGTACTGCTCGAAGGGGAACACCTCGCTGACGCGCGGGTTGATCTTGCCGTCGGCGAACAGCTGCATCAGCTCCTTCACGTTCTGGATGTGCTCTTTCGGCTCCTTGGCGGTAAACGCGCCCCAGAACACGCCCACCACGCTGCAGCCCTTGAGCAGGGTCAGGTTGGCGGGGATCTTGGGAATCTCACCGGCGGCGAAGCCGACGATCAGGAAGCGGCCGTTCCAGGCCATGTTGCGCAATGCCGGCTCGGTGAAGCGGTCGCCCACCGGGTCGTAGATCACGTCGATGCCCTGCGGGTAGCGGCTCTTGAGCGCTTCCTTGAGGTCTTCGTCGGTGTAGTTGATCAGGTCGTCGGCACCGGCTTCCTTGGCCACCTGCAGCTTGTCGTCGCTGCTGGCGGCGGCGATCACCTTGGCGCCCATCGCCTTGCCCAGTTCCACCGCGGCCAGGCCCACGCCGCCGCTGGCGCCCAGCACCAGCAGAGTCTCGCCGGGCTGAATGTTGGCGCGCTGCTTGAGCGCGTGATAGCTGGTGCCGTACACCATGCTGAAGGCGGCGGCGGTTTCGTCCTTCATGCCGTCGGGCACGGGAATCACGCGGCTTTCGCCGATCACCATTTCCTCGGCGAAGGAGCCGTAGCCGGTCAGGCCCATGACGCGCATGCCGGGCTTCAGGTTTTTAACGTCCGGGCCCACCTCGATGATTTCGCCGGCCATTTCGCCGCCCGGTGAAAACGGCAGCTCCGGTTTGATCTGGTACTTGCCCTCGATAATCAGGGTGTCGGGAAAGTTCAGGCCGGCCGCCTTCACTTTCACTTTGACCCCGTCACCGCTCACCTGGGGTGACGGTACGTCCTCGATCACCAGCTTGTCCGCCGGCCCCAGTTCCTTGCAGAGAATGGCGCGCATGCTTATCTCCCGAATAGTGCCTGTTATAAAAAATAGCTCTGTGAAACGGACACGCTAACGGCGGCCCGTCAATTAAACAAATGCATAAGAATCATCGAGCGGCATAAGCGGCGTGCATTATGTTTCCTCGGTGTCAGCACTCACTTACTTCGAAACGGCCGGATCCAGGGAGCTCCTCCACCAATTGTGCGCCGCACAATTTGGAGGGCGTGTAGCAGCCCGGCGCGGGGGCCTGGTCCTCGATAAAGCGCCGCACCGCCAGGGCGCCGTCCACGGTCAGGGCGTAGCCGTTGGCGGTACGCAGCCGGATCACCCGCTGCTCGCCGGCGCCGTTGCGCGCTTCGCCCCACACATGGGTGGTGAGGCGGGCGCGGGTCTGCTCGTCCGGCCCTTTCACGCGCCGGTCCACCAGGGACTTCAAATACCCCTGAATCGCCGGCAGCGACATCAGCGGTCGGGTGACGTTGCCGGCCTTGGCGGCCCAGATCAGCCAGCGCGGCGTCGGCACGAACACCTGAATATTAGCGATGCCAGTGCTCTGCCAGGCGGTGGTGACGTCGCCCCAGGGGATGGTCATGGCCCACTGCGGGCCGGCGCCGAAATCGATGCGCCGCACCTTCCAGCCCAGCGGTACCTCGGCCAGTTGCCCCTTGATGCGGGCACGGCCGCCGTCAGCGAGGGCTTCCACCAGGGTCTTGGCGGTGCCGGGCGAAAGGCCCGAGCGGGTGGAAAAGCCCAGCGACAGCTCGCGGGCATCGGGCAGCGCCTCCTTGAGGCGGGCGGCCACGCAGTCGGTGGGAATCACATCGAAACCGACCCCCGGGCAAGCGATGATGCCGGCCTGCTCGATGCGCGCCGCCTGGGCGAACACATGCTCGAACACCGCCACCTCGCCGGTGATGTCCAGATAGTGGGTGCCGGCCTTGATGCAGCCTTCCAGCATCGCCCGGCTGGTGCGCGAAAACGGGCCGGCGCAGTGCAGCACCAGATCCACGTCGGCCAGTTCGTCCGCCAGGGTGTCCGGGTCGTCCAGGGCGAATACCCGGTATTCCAGCCCTTCCTGCTCGGCGAGCGGCGCCACCTTCGCCTCGCGGCGGCCGGCGAGGATCGGCTTCAATCCCTGGCCACGGGCGGTCCGGGCGATCAGCTCGCCAGTGTAGCCGTTGGCACCGTAGATCATCCAACGCATAGCCATCGCTCCACGGGTTATTAATGGTGAAAGAGTACTCTCCCGCCACGAGACATAATACCGTCCCAACCTTTCTACGAAGCGGCCTTTGTGGGAGCGGGCCCCGCCCGCGAAAGGCCGGCAAAGCCGGCCGGCAGGATCCCAGAGGCATCTCTAACAGAAGCACCACCAAGGTCTCTGGAATCCTGCCGGCAAGCGGAGCTTGCCTTTCGCGGGCAGGGCCCGCTCCCACAAGTTCCACCCTCAGCGGTGGTTGGTGAACTCCACCACCTGTTGGAAGGTGGGGCGGTTCTGCCAGTGGATCGCCGGCACCGAGGACAGCCCGATGGCGCGGTGCTGGATGGCATCCACGCTTTCGTCCACATCCCAGTTGTCCCGGTTCGCCAGGCCGCCGAGATCGTCCAGGGCCAGCGTCAGGCTCTCGGCCAGGGCGGCGCGGCAGGCCTCCGCCGCGTCACTGTCGGCGCAGCGCAGCCGTTGGTAGGGTTGCGTGCTGTCGCCCAGGGCCTGTTCCAGCACCCGCTCCAAGTAGCCGTAATAGCCGTTCTGGTAGGCCGATCCCATGGCGCCGGGGGCGTTGTCGCGGCCCACCAGCGACACATTGCCGCTGCCGGTGTCTTCCAGGGCAGTGACCTGCGGCAGCAGCGTCTCGATCATGCGGGTGTACCAGGCGTCCATCAGCGCCACTTCCGCCTGGGCGTCGTACTCGCCGTCGCCGTCCCGGTCGCGCCGAAAGGCGCCGCCGTCCACCCAGGCCTGCATCATCTCGACCACCGAGGCCTCGTCGCCGGTCACCGGCGTGCTCTGCAGCAGGGCCAGGGCCTTGGGCAGCACTTCCTGGCCGCGCAGATCCACCACCGCGGCGTCGCCCATCGCTTCCACCATATTGGCGCGGGTCACGTTGCCCTGCTCCACCAGGTCCCGCAGGCGCACATCGAGCATGTCGTTGCGGTGGGCGGAACCGTAGGTGGCGTTGGCGTCGGCGGCCCACCAGTCGCGGGCGGGGCGGTTGTTCCAACTGGCCAGATAGCCGCGCGCCGGGTTGGCGTCGTTGGGGTGCGCTTCCAGGTCGATAAAGCCCTGCCAGTCGAACTGGCCGTTGCCCCAGCTGGGCAACTCCGGGTGCACCCCGGCCGCGCGGCGCGGATAGAGCCCGGAATGGAAAAAGGCGATGTCGCGGTCGTCGATGTAGAACCAGTTGAAACTACCGGTGGTGTTATTGAACACCTCCTGGAAGCTGCGCACGTCATGGACGTCGTTGCGGGTCGCCTGCATGAAGGGCAAGGCGGTATCCAGCTCGGCGAAATAGGTGCTGCGCTGGCGGGTCAGCGCCACCGGCTGGCCGGCCACGGTGGCGAAGCCGATCACCGGGCCGTACTCGGCGGTGCGGATCACCCGGCGCTGCACCGCCACGTTCTGGCCGATGGTGGCCGGGTCGTCGGTGGGCACCGCCAGGTTCCAGCGCGCCGCCCAGGTGTCGTCGATCACATCGAAGGGCCGGCACTGGCCGCCCACCTGGTAGCCGCCTTCACCGTGGGCCGGTGCTTCGCCGGGCTGACACAGCCGCACCACCCGCACGTCAGTCAGGTCCGAGCTGCCGGAGGTGGCGCTCCAGGCGAAATCCGGGCCGCGCCCGATCACCACATAGGGCAGGCCGGTGAAGGTCATGCCACGGGTATTGATGTCGCCGCCGTGCACCGACATTTCCAGCAGCAACTGGGGCACGAAGTAGCTGGTTTGCGGGCCGAACACCGCCAGCGGCCGGTCGCTGGCACTGTGTTCCGCGTTCAACAGCAGGGCGTTGGAGATGGCGTTGGGGAAGCCGTCGCGCAGACCCGCCACGCCGCGGGCAAGATGGCCCACCCGCTCACGCACCGCCAGCCGTTGGGCGTCACTCAGTTCGCCGGGCAGGGCGGTGGGCTCGGGGGTGTCGCGCCACAGTTTGTCCGCTTCAATGGTGACCCGCGCCCAGCGGGCCGCCAGCGTCGGCTCGCCGTCCGGCAGGTCGGACGACGCCAGCGACAACAGGCCGCCGAGCAATTCGCCGACCGCGTCCAGCAAGCCGCCCACGGCGCCGGTGCCGGGCAGCGCCGGTACATTGCCGAGCGCGGTGGGGCAGGTGGGCTGGCCGGGTCGCCCGCAGGGCTCGGTGGTCAGCGGCTGGTAGCTCTGGAAGGAGCCGGCGTCGAACAGCACCGCCCCCGGGAAGCGGCCGGCCAGTTCGCCGGACAGCGGGCACAGGGTGTCGTCGATCTCCGGCGGTGACTGGGTGGCGAAGCGCCGTTCCGTGGTCACCGAGGAGTCGCCGTCGGTGGCGTGGCGCAGGTCGCGCCACAGCGCACAGGCGGCCTGGTCGGAGCCGGTCTGCTCGCGCAGCGCCTGCAGGAGCAGCACGTTGTCGTGCTCGCTGCCGCCGCCGCCGGCGAAGATCCCCTGGATCAGGGTGGCGATGGCCACCACGTCCTCAATCACGAAGGGTTCCAGCTGCACGCCCAGGCCCACGTATTCGATGGGCGCTTTGAGCAGGCCGCTTTGCACGTCTTCCACGTACTTGTTCAGGCCGGCCACGTAGTGCACGGCGTCCTGATAGATTTGCGCGCCGTCGTCGCCGAAACGGGCGATGGCGTTGGCGATCTGCTCGGTACGGTCTTCCTCCCGGTAGGGCGCGTCCTCGGCGATGTCGCGGTCGAAGGAAAAATCCGCCGGGCCGAGGAATTTCGAAAGTTCACCGCGCCCGGCGCGGCGCAGCACGTCCAAGAGGAACAGGCGGTCGGCGCCGGTCACGTAGCCGGTACCGAACAGGGCATCCGGGCGGCTGTCGCCAAAGATGTGCGGCACGCCGAAGCGGTCGCGCTTGATCGCCACGCTGCGGTTGCCCGCCGTCACGGTGATCTCGCTTTCCCAGTCGCCGGCGTCCGGTGCCAGCAGGGAGGCGTCCTTGAAGTAGTCGGTGAGCTCGCCGTCGGTGAGGTCCTGCGGGCTGCGCACCAGGGCGTCGTACAGATTCAGCTGGTCGTCGAAGTGCGGCTCTTTGCTGAGCGCCGGCACCAGGCCGGTTTCGGCCACCAGGTCATCGAGCAGCGTACTGATCAGGTCGGAGAGGCCGGGGATGTCGGCGGTCAGGTTGCTCAGGCCGCCGTTGTCGTCCTGCCCGGGGGGCAGAATGTTGAGCACCCGGCCGTAGTCGGCGAACGGCGCGCTGACCTGGGAAGGCCGCTGCTCGGGCAGGGTCGGCTCGGCGGGTTCCTCCGGTTCCGGCTCCGGCGGCGGTGCCGGGTTATTGGGGCTGGGATCGCCGCCGCCGCTACCGCCGCCACCGCCACCGCAGGCGCTGAGAAAAAGGGCCAGCAACACGCTGAGTATCAGTCGATGAATCATACCGCCTCCCGTTTATTGTTTTATGGGCGTTCCGTGATTGGCGATCAGACTGGCACGATGGTTCAGTTTGCGGGAGGCGAAGCTACAAAAAGCAGCGAATTGCTACCTGCGGTTAAAGAGCAACGGCTTTCATATTGACAGTGCTCAATGGCAGGTTTGATGATGAAATCACCAGGCCGGCCAGGAGGACAACAATATGAATACCGCGGCGATGAATACGGAATGGCGGGACACCCGCCGTTATTGGTGGTTACTCAGCACGCTGACCATGCTGCTGCCGGTGGGCGCGGTGCTTATGGTGCAGCTCACCGGCTGGCCGGTGATGTGGTGGTTCGGCTTTCTGTTCGTGTTCGGGGTGATCCCCCTGTTCGATGTGGTCCTCGGCGAGGAAACCGCCAACCCGCCGGAAGACCGGGTCAGTGAGCTGGAACGGGACCGCTACTACCGCTATGCGGTCTATATTTCCGTGCCGATGCTGTACGGCGCTTTCGTCTACGCCGCCTGGGTGGCCGGCACCTGGACGCTGCCCTGGTACAGCTACCTGGGGCTGGCGATTTCCACCGGCTGTGCCACCGGCATCGCCATCAACACCGGCCATGAACTCGGCCACAAGAACGACCGTCTGGAAAAGTGGCTGGCCAAGCTCGTTCTGGCTCCGGTGTTCTACGGGCACTTCTTCGTCGAACACAACCGTGGCCACCACGTGCGGGTGTCCACACCGGAAGACCCGGCCTCGTCCCGTTTTGGTGAAAGCTTCTGGGAATTTCTGCCGCGCACCGTGCTGGGCAGCCTCAAATCCGCCTGGCACCTGGAGAAGCAGCGCCTCGAGCGCCAGGGCAAATCGGTGTGGCATTGGCGCAACGACAACCTGCAGGCCTGGGGCCTGTCGGTTCTGTTATGGGGTGCGCTGATTGTCTGGCTGGGCTGGGCGGTGCTGCCGTTTCTGATCATCCAGAGCCTGTTCGGCTTTCAGCTGCTGGAGGTGGTGAATTACCTGGAGCACTACGGCCTGTTGCGGCAAAAGAAGGAAAACGGGCGTTATGAACGGTGCAGTCCAGAGCATTCCTGGAACTCCAACCGGCGGGTCACCAACATCTTTCTGTATCAGTTGCAGCGCCATTCCGATCATCACGCCTACCCGACGCGCAGCTACCAGGCCCTGCGGCACTTCGACGAATCACCGCAATTGCCTGGCGGCTACGCCTCGATGATCCTGCTGGCGTGGATACCGCCGCTGTGGTTCCGGGTGATGGACCACCGCGTGGTGGCGCATCACAACGGAGACATGACCCGGGCCAACATCAAGCCCTCAATCCGCGACCGGGTGCTCGCTCAATACTCCTGACCGCGGGCCCTGTGGGAGAGGGTGGGTGTTCGTTCTAGTGGTGCTTTTCCAGGTGGGCCAGCACATTCTCCAGCCGGTCCACCAGCACCTTGTTGATGCTCTTCTCCAGCACCCGGCCCAGCTCGTCGTTGACCACCGCCTCGGCGAGCGGGCGGATCCGGGTGATGAACTCCGCCAGGCGCGCCACGTCCTCGCCTTCGGGCAGGCTGTTGGGGCCGTACTTCTCGTCCACCAGGTGCTCGACGATCATGTCGATAAAGCGCTCGGCGAGCTTGTCCACTTCCTGGCGCACCAGCCGCACATGGGTGAGCACCGCGTCCAGGGGCACGCCGTTTTCCACCAGCTCCTTGCCGGCGTTGTAGATGCGCGGGTAGGGCACGCGCAGGCGCATGCCCTCGGGGATCATGTAGCCCAGTGATACCGCCTTGGTCATCACCTCCGGGGTGATGTCCTCGCCGAAATCATCGATCAGGTCCTGATAGTCCTTGTAGGAGGGCACCTCCGGGTTCTGCCAGGAGGTCACCGCCACTTCCAGCCCGAGAATATCGTTCAGGTCGCGGCCCTGTTCCCAGGCGCTGAGCAGATCGCGGATATTGTTGAGCGTGTAGCCGCGCTCCAGCAGCGCGCCGATGATCTTCAGGCGGGCCAGATGCACATCGGTATAGATGCCGGTACGGCCGCGCTTTTCCGGCGGCGGCAGCAGACCCCGGTCCTGGTAGGCGCGCACGTTGCGCACCGTCGAGCCGGCTTCGCGGGCCAGCTGGTCGATGGTGAACTCCTGGCGCTTTTCCAGCTCCGGGAGTTCGCCTTTACCGTCGGGCGCGCTTTGCTTGAGGCGGCGCAGAATCGCCGCCGGGGATTTCCGTGAAGAACTCATGAGCGCGATGATAGACCGGTTGGTGCCCCGGTGCCACGGATGGCGGCGAAGCGGATCACGGCGCCACGTCCAGACGCGCCAGCCGGCGCGCCAGGCCCGGCGCCCAGCGACCGATCAGACGCATGCCGCTGGCCTCCACGCTCACCGGCACCTCGGCGCGGTTGCCCTGCACCGCGTCGACGATGGCACGGGCCACCCGGTCGGCGGTGAAGCCGCGCTTATGATAAAGCCGTTGGGCGGCGTCGCGGCGGCGGGTTTGCTCGTCGTCGTCGACGCCGACAAAACGGGCGCGCCCGGTGATCGGCGTATCGATGATGCCGGGGCAGATCGCCGACACGCCGATGCCCTGATCCGCCAGTTCCGCGCGCAGACACTCGGTCAGCATCAGCACCGCGGATTTGCTGGTGGCGTAGGCCGGCAGCGCCCGGGACGGCAGATAGGCTGACGCCGAGGACACATTCACGATATGGCCGCTCTTGGCCTGGTCGACCATCTGCCGGGCGAACAGCCGGCAACCGTGAATCACGCCCCACAGGTTCACGTCCAGCACCTGCTTCCAGTCCTGCACGGTGGTGTCCAGCAGCGGGCCGGCCAGGCCGATGCCGGCGTTATTGACCACCACGTCCGGGGCGCCCAGCTCTTTGTCCACGTAGCGCGCCAGCGCTTCCATGGAGCGGCTGTTGCCGACATCGGTCTTGCGGCTCAGGGCCGCGCCGCCGGCGTCCTGGATTTTGCGCGCGGTGCGGGCGGCGGAGTCCGGGTCGATATCGGTACACAGCACGGTGGCGCCACGGGCGCCGAACGCCAGTGCGGTCTGCTCGCCGATGCCGGAACCGGCGCCGGTGATCACCACCAGCTTGCCGCTGTCCGGGCCGTCGCCGGCGGTCACCCGGGCCCGCTGCAGGGCGGCGTCGGCGGGCGCGCCTTCGATGTGCGCGATAAAGGCTTTCAGATAGCGGGCGGTCAACGGCGCGTGGCCGAGCAGCGGGCCCCAATGGCCGGTATTCAGCTCCCGGCGCCACAGCTGGCCGGTCCAGGGCGCTACGCTGTCCAGCAATGCCGGCCCCACGTAACGGTCACGGCGCGCTACCAGCAGCTGCACCGGCACCGTGGTGCGCCGCTCCCGTGGGTTGAGTAAACGCGGCACCATATTGGCCCGGTAGAGCGCCACGCCCTGGGCGCCGTCCCGGGTCTGGGTGGCGCTGATCGGGGCGCTAACCCCCTCGGTGCGCCTGAGCAGGTCCGGCCAGGCGTCACCAAGCCCCAGTTTCCAGGCCATCGGGGCCAGGGCGGGAATATGGAAAGCGCCGATGTACCAGCTTTTCGCCAGTTGCCGCAGGCTCGCCGCCAGATCGCCGGCGCCGGTGGCGCGCAGATTGTGGCCGATGTGATCCAGGCAGGGCCCGGACAAACTGGTGTAGGACGCGATGCGTTTTTCCGCGCCCGGTTCGGTGACCGCTTCCCAGGCCTGGATCGAGCCCCAGTCGTGGCCCACCAGGTGCACCGGCCGGCCCGGGCTCAGGGCGTCGATCACCGCGAACAGGTCGTCGCGCAGTTCTTCCAGGCGGTAGGCCTGGCGGCCGCGCGGCGAGGACGAGGCGCCGGCACCGCGCACGTCATAGGTGATCAGGTGATAGTCGTCGCCGAGCGCCCTGGCCACCGCGTCCCAAACGTCGCCGTTATCCGGGTAGCCGTGGACAAACAGCACCGCCGGGCCGTCCGGATTGCCCCGCCGGCGGGTCGCCAGATTGATGCCGTCGCGAATCACGGTGCGGTGATGCCACTGTTCCATTGCTTTGTCTCTCGTCGAACGTACTTTTGGAAGGAAACGTTTACACCGTTTGATGTAACAGTCAAACGACGGCGTTGGCCCGCCTGACCCGGCCGGGGCGTAGTTTGGGTCAATCTCGTTGATTTCTTGTTATAACCCCGCCGGTACCGTCGAATCGAGGGCCGTCTTGTCGTAGTCTTCACGCATTAATGCCGTGCGACCCTTTAGCGTACGGTGGCCTCGCGCACTGATTCAAAAGGAGGAGAGCGTGCCTTTACATCGTCTCACGTCCACGGCCCTTGCCGGTCTGTTGTCCCTGGTAATGCTGCTGCTGGCGGCCCCTGCTTTCGCCCAGGAGACCGGCGCCGAGAGCGATCCCGCCTACGGTACCCTGGCGGATCTGATTGAAGACGACTCCTCGCGCAACGCTCTGATTGAAGAGCTGCGGGCCCTGCAGGCCGCCCGCGCCAGCGTCGATGAGGAAGGCCCGGTCCCCGCGGAACAGATCGCCGCCGAGTCTCCCAGCGACCAACAGCCCGAAGAGGTGTCCTTCGCCCGACGGATGGCCGCCACCACCGGCAATCTGGCCGCCAATATGGGCGACCAGTTCGCGGCCCTCGGGGCCGCCCTGGGTGGCCTGGTGGGCGCCGGGCAGGCGCGGGCCGACCAAGCCGTGGCCGGCGAGGTGGACCTGCAGGAAGTGGGCGCCGCGGCGGTGAATCTGGCGATTCTGGTGATCGCCACCTTCGTGGTGTTCTTCGTACTGCGCGCCATTGCCTCCCCGGCGTTCCGGGCGTTCAGCGCCTGGGCCCAGCGCGGCTCGGAGAAATTCGCCATGCTGCGCACCATCGTCGCGGTGGCGGTGGCCGCCCTGGTGGACGTGATCGTGGTGGGGCTGGCCTATGTGGCCGGTGGCTTTGTGTCGTCCTTGTTGGTGAACGAAGTCAACGCCGACGCCACCCGCCTGGCCCTGTTCCTGAACGCCTTCCTGGTGGTGGAACTGGTCAAGGCCGCCCTGCGGATGATGTTCTCCTCCGGTTACGAAGGCCTGCGGCTGATGCCGGTGGGCGCCGGCCAGGCCCGCTACGCCAACCGTTTCCTGGCCAATCTGACCGGCTCTATCGGGTACGGCATGCTGGTGCTGGTGCCGATTCTGAATTTCCACATGTCCACCGTGCTGGGCACCGCCGTGGGCACCCTGGTGATGCTGCTGGCGCTGCTCTACGCGGTGGTGGTGATCCTCAAGAAGCGCACCGTGATCCGTGACCGGCTGCTCGACAAAGCCGACGCGACCAGCGGCCCCGGCCGGGTGGCGCTGGGCGTCAGCGCCCGCCTCTGGCACCTGGCCGCGCTGGCCTATGCGCTGATGGTGTTCGCGGTCACCGTGATCAACCCGGAAACGGCGCTGCCCTACGTCGCCATGGCGACCCTGGAAACACTGATTTACGTCGGCGTCGGCCTGCTGGTTTCGGTGGTGCTGACGCAGTACATCGGCAAGGAAATCCAGCTCTCCGAGCGGGTGAACAAAAAGCTGCCGCGCCTGCAGGCCCGGGTGAACACCTACGTGCCCACCGGCCTTAAGGTGATCCGTGCTCTGATTCTGGCGCTGGTGGTGATTCTCTCCCTGGACGCCTGGGAGGTGTACGACCTGGCCGCCTGGTACGCCACCGCCGCCGGTGCGCAAACCGTGGCCGTGGTGCTGCATATTCTGGTGATCCTGGCGGTCGCCACGGCGGTCTGGATCGGCATCGCCAGCCTGCTGGAACACAAGCTCACCCCGGCCGAGGACGCCGACCCGGCCACCGTGGCCCGCGCCAACACCCTGATGGGCCTGTTCCACACCACCCTGGCGATCGCCATCATCATCATGACGTTGATGATCGTGCTGGCGGAGATCGGCATTAACATCGGCCCGCTGATCGCCGGCGCCGGCGTGCTCGGCCTGGCGATTGGTTTCGGCGCCCAGAAGCTGGTGCAGGACATCATCACCGGTGTGTTCATTCAATTGGAGAACGCCATGAACACCGGCGACTTCGTCGGCACCGGCAGCTACTCCGGTACCGTCGAGCGGGTCGGCATCCGTTCCGTGGCGCTGCGCGATCTGTACGGTACCTACCACATCGTGCCGTTCTCCTCGGTGGATGCGGTGTCCAATTACACCCGTGAGTACGGCAACCACGTGGGCGAGTACGGCATCGGCTACCGCGAGAGCATCGACGACGCCATCGTTCAGCTGGAAGCCGCCTTCGAGGAGCTCAAGGAAGGGCCGCACAAGGACAACATCCTGGCACCGATGACGGTGGCCGGCGTCTCCGCCCTGGCCGACAGCTCGGTGAACATCCGCGTGGTGATCAAAACCACCCCGGGCAACCAATGGGCCGTGGGCCGCGCCTACAACCGGCTGGTCAAGATCTACTTCGACAAGGCCGGCATCGAGATTCCGTTCCCGCACACCACGCTGTACTTCGGCGAGGACCGGGACGGCAACGCGCCGCCGGCCAACGTGCGCATGCTCGGCGACGAGCGTGTGGTGGACACCCAGCAGGACGGCACGTCCTCCGACCGTTCCGAGTAACCCGCTCTTGTGCGAGCGGGCCCCGCCCGCGAAAGGGTGGCGCTAGCCACCCGGCGGGATACCAGAGAGGTTGCTGTTTCGATGTCTGGTGCTCCGTATCTGAGACGCGGGCCCACCCGATCCCGGTGCGGGCTTTCTGGAGAGAAAAGTCCCTGGTATCCCGCCGGGAGCTTCGCTCCCTTTCGCGGGCAGGGCCCGCTCCTACAGTCCCGGCTCCTCGCCAAAGCAAAAAAAAGCCGGCGGGGAGCCGGCTTGAGGAATGATCGCGTCGCGATCCGGGAAGTCAGAGGGGTACGAGGCGGTCAGGCCGCCTCATCCAGAGCGTGGGCCACCAGCTCATCGAACTGTTCCAGGAACTCACGGTTGTCGTGGTCCCAGGGGTGGAAGCCGGGCTTGAACCAGTCCAGCCACGCCTTGGCGCTGTGGCGGAAAATGCCTTTCTTGCCGACGCTGTGGCGCAGCACCGCGCGCCAGCCCTTAAGGTCGGACAGGCCACCGCTGACGCGCACGTTGTGCAGGTAGAAAGGCACGACCAGGGCGAAGAACACACTGGTGGAGAACACCAACGACAAGCTGCGCAGGGCATAGGCGCCGGCCTTGTCGTCGCCGCCCACCGCTAGGCGGTAGACATCGAACGCCACCGCTTTATGCTCGGTCTCTTCCAGGGCGTGCCAGTTCCAGATGGCGCGGTAGCCCTCGTCGGAGCCCTCCATGATTTCCGGCAGGCTGAGCAGCCCGTCGGCGAGAATCGCGGTAAGGTGCTCCAGGGCCACGGTGTTGGCCAGTTGGAACGAGGCCGGGGTGTACTTCTGAACCGCTTTGAGCAGTTCATCCACCAGCCGTTCCTGGGCTTCGATGGGCACGCCCGCGTCGTTGACGAAGCCGTTGTACTCTTCGTGCTCGCGGCCGTGCATGGCTTCCTGGCCGATAAAGGCGGTCACCGCCTTCTTCAGTTCCGGGTCCTGGACGACATCGCGATACTGGCGCACGCTGTCGATGAAGAAGCGTTCGCCAACCGGGAAAAACAGGCTCAGGGTATTGAGAAACTGGCTCACGTTGCGCCCATCCTGGTGCCAGTTCAGCGCTTTGCTGGGGTCCAGCTTGAAGCGCAGGTTCCGGCGGGTGGGCAGTATGTTGATCGCCATGGTTAAGTACCTCTGATGATTGTTACATTGAACGATGATACATTCGCCCGCGCAGTGGGCAAGTGGCCCTTGGTTAAGGAAGGCATGTCGTGACGGCAAATAAACAAGAAAAGGCAAATCGTTTACTTGAGGCCCTGGTCGCCCATCTCAGCGAGTCCCTGGACCCGGACCGCGTGGACGACTGGCTGGAACAGGAGCTGGACGCCCTGCTGGCCCAGGCCGACAAGGTGCGCCTGAATGAAGTGGTGACCGCCGAGCAGATCGGCATCACGGTGCGCAAGTACGCGGTTCAGATGGAGCTGGGGGGCGGCATTCCGGAGCTGGTGGGTGAGATGGTGGACCGTCTCTATAACCACGGCATTCAGGCGGAGCGCCGGGTCGGCGAGCTGGTGGACGAGAGTACCGTGGCGGCCCTGGTCGACAAGGTGCTGGAAATCCCGCTGTCCCGGCGGGGCGTGGGCTGGCTGAGCAGCAACCCGGTATTGCTGGCGCTGCTCGCCGGCGGCGCCCATCTGGGGCTCAAGACCTGGCTGCACCAGGGTATTCCCGAAAGCCTGCGTGGTCTGGTGGGGCGGCGGTTGCCGCCGCGCTGGCGGGCCAGCCTGGAGATGCGCCTGCAGGAATGGTTGCTGGAGCGCACCGCCGCGCTGCTGTCCGACCCCTGGCTGTACAGCGACGATAACCTGGGCGAGCTGCGCGAACTGGTGCTGGTGGCCTGGCAGGACTTCGCCGAGCGTCCGGTGACCGAGTTGCGCGAGCTGCTCAGCAGCGAGGACATTCAGGAACTGTTCGTGATCGGCTACGACTTCTGGCGGGAATTCCGGCACAGCGATTATTTCGCCACCATGCTGGATACCGGCATCAATGCCTTCTTCGAAAAGTACGGCGACACCACCCTGCGCGACCTGATCGACGAAGTGGGCATTGCCCGCGACGACCTGCTGGACGACGTCCGCCGTTTCGCGCCGCCGGTGCTGCGGCTGCTGCGCGAGCGCGGTCTGCTGGACGCCTGGCTGCGCCGTCATCTGGCGCCGTTCTTCGAGAAGCCGGAAACCCTGGCGATTCTCGACGAATAGCCGGCAAGCGGAGGGTCAGGCGGGGCCGTCCCCGGCCTGGCCCTGTTGCTGCAGCGCCAGGATGTCGTGCAGTTGATCCTCCGGCACCGGCCGGCTGATCAGGTAACCCTGAATGCTGTCGCAGCCCATTTCGCGCAGGATGTTCAGGTGCTGGTCGGTTTCCACCCCTTCCGCCACCACGCTCATGGTCAGGCTGTGCGCCATCTCGATGATGGCCCGGGTGATGGCCGCGTCGTCCGGGTTGTCCGCCAGGTCGGTGATGAAGGTGCGGTCGATTTTCAGTGTGTCCACCGGGAACCGCTTCAAGTAGTTAAGCGATGAGTAACCGGTGCCGAAGTCGTCCAGGGACAGGCCCACGCCACGGGCGCGCAGCCGCTCGAGCAGGGCGATGTTCTGGTCCATGTCTTCCATGATCAGGCTTTCGGTGAGCTCCAGCTCCAGCAGTTCCGCCGGCAGGCCGGTGAGCGCCAGAATCCGGTCCACCACGTCCGCCAGGTTGCCTTTGCGGAACTGATGGGCGGACAGGTTCACCGACACGCGAATATCCCCCAGCCCCCGATCCAGCCACTGCCGGGCCTGACGGCAGGCGCGCTCCAGCACCAGTTCGCCGATCGCGGAAATCAGGCCGGATTCTTCCGCCAGGGGAATGAACTCGGACGGCGCCAGCAGGCCCATGGTCGGGTGCTGCCAGCGCACCAGCGCTTCTACCGATGAAATGCGGCTGTCCGCCAGGTCCATTTTCGGCTGGTAGTGGACCACGAACTCGTTCTTGAAGATCGCCTTGCGCAGGCTGGTCTCCAGCGCCAGCTGTTCCACCGACGCCATCTGCATGCCGGTGCGGTAGAACTGGAAATTGTTGCCGCCGCTGCGTTTCGCTTGGTGCACCGCCATTTCCGCCTGGTTGATCATCGACTGGGCTTCTTGGCCCGGGTTGGGGAACACGCTGATGCCGATGCTGGCGCCCAGCAGCAGCTCATGGCCGTCGATCAGGAAGGGCTTTTTCATCATGTTGATCAGTTTCTGGCAGAGCACGCCGATCTGCGCTTCGGCGCCGCAGTTTTCCAGCACCAGGGTGAATTCGTCACCGCCCACCCGGGCCAGGTTTTCGTCGTTGACGCCGCACCGGCAGATGCGCTCCGCGGCCAGCTTGAGCAGGCGGTCGCCGATCTCATGGCCGAGGCTTTCGTTGATCGGTTTGAAGCGGTCCAGGTCGATCATCAGCAGCGCGGCTTTTTCCCGGTTCAGCCGCGCCAGGGTCAGCGCCCGCTGCAGGCGTTCGCGGAACAGCGCCCGGTTGGGCAGGCCGGTGAGGCGGTCGTAGTTGGACAAAAACCGCACCCGCTCCTCGGCTTCCTTGCGCGAGGTGAGGTCGGACAGCATCCCCACATAGCGGATCACCCGTTGTTTCTCGTCCAGCACGCTGCTGATCTGCAGCCACTCCGGGAAGGGCTCGCCGTTGCGCCGCCGTTCGTTGATCTCGCCTTCCCAGAACCCGGTGCGGCGCAGCGCCAGGGTAATCGCGCGGTAGGTGCTGCGGTTGCGGTCGATGTGGTCGGTGTCGGCGATGGTGCGGCCGAGCACGTCCTGCTCCGGGTAGCCGGTGATCTGTTCGAAGCGGGCGTTCACCGCCAGGAACTGGAAGTTGCGGTTAAGAATGAAGATGCCTTCCGGGGCGTTCTCGAACACCGTCGCCGCCAGCCGCTGCTGTTCCTGCGCTTCGCGGGTGGCGGTGATGTCCCGGCGGGTGCCGATCATGCGCAGGGCGCGGCCCTTGTCGTTCCAGTCCACCACCCGGCCTTCGTCCTCGATCCAGCACCAGGGGCCGTCGGCGTGGCGCAGCCGGTAGATGGCGTGGTAGCGGTCGGTTTCGCCCTTGAAGTGGGCGATCATGGCGCGGCGGATGGCGGGGAAATCGTCCGGGTGGACTAGTTGCTGCAGGTCGCCGAAGAAATTACGGAAGTATTCGCTTTCGTAGCCGAGCAGCCGGTCGAAGTTGGTGTGGTAATTGGTGCCGGTGACCAGATTCCAGTCCCACAGCCCGATGTTGCTGGCGTCCAGCGCCAGTTGCAGCCGCTCGCCGGTGGCGCTTAATTCCCGGTTGGCCTGTTCCAGGGCCCGGGTGCGGTCGCTGACCATGGACTCCAACCGGTCGTTGGCTTCCTGCAGGCGCCGGCGCGCCTCCTTGCGTTCCATGATTTCGTCGGCGAGTTTTTCATTGAGTGCTTCGGCGTTGGCCCGCGCCCGGTCCAGATAGTCGATCAGCGCCGTGTTGCTGATTTGCAGATCCAGGGCCTGGTGCGTGGTCATATTGATACGGCGGGCGGCGACGAACAGAAAGGCGCCGGTGGCCACCAGCATGGCCGCCAGGGCCGGCTCGTTATCGTTGGCCAGCAGCAGCTGCACGCACGACGGCGCCAGCAGACAAATCTGGTACATGAGTACGGTGGGCAGATGGCTGCTGTACGCCGACAGCGCCAGGATGCTCAGGCCGGTGCCTAGGCTGCTCATGGTCAGCTGTGCGTACAGCATCGACTCGGAGAGCAGGGTGTCCGTGGGGTTGAACAGAAAGCCGCCGATGCCCATCGCCACCGCGGTGGCCAGCACGCTCACCGACACCTTGCGCAGATCGGCGCGGTCGCCGTTGCGCAGCGGCCGGCTCAGCAGCAGCCAGCTCACCCGGGCAAGAATCAGCGTGCTCACCGTCAGCGCCCACACCAGCAAGGTGGCGCGCGGCACCGGCGAGTCCCAGTAGGCCCAGGTCGCCGCGATCACCGCCAGGCCTTCCAGCACGTTCATGCCCTTGATCCCGGAAAGGAGATGCTGGCATTGAGCGCGGGTCACGGCCTGCTGCTGCTTGCTTGGTTGTGACTCGAATGCTGTCGACACGGATAAAGATTCCAGGCTCGGAGCCTTGGGCGCCGGTGAGTAAGTCGCTCCCGCACGGTGCTCGGGAACCCGTAGGCATAAGTGACGCCCGGCTTTTTCTTTGGCAGTTTACCCAGCCCCACCGCGAAGGGAAACCGGATCACCGGGGCTGCGTCACAACCTGCCGCGCCAAAGCGGCGGTTCTGGTAAACTCCGCCGCCATGGATGATGTGACTTCCCTTATTGAAGGCCTTAACCCGGATCAGCGCGACGCGGTGACCGCCGAAGACCGGCACCTGCTGGTGCTGGCCGGTGCCGGCTCGGGCAAGACCCGGGTGCTGGTGCACCGTATCGCCTGGCAGATCGCCACCGAACAGGCGTCGCCGTTCGGTATTCTCGCCGTGACATTCACCAACAAGGCGGCGGCGGAAATGCGCGGCCGTATCGAGCAGCTGCTCGACATGCCCGCCGGCGGCATGTGGGTGGGCACCTTCCACGGCATCGCCCACCGGCTGTTGCGCCAGCACTGGCAGGAAGCGGGCCTGCCGCAGAATTTCGAGATCATCGACGCCGACGATCAGCAGCGTCTGATCAAGCGGGTGATCCGCGAGCTGGGGCTGGATGAACAGCGCTGGCCCGCCCGCCAGGCCACCTGGTTCATCAACGGCCAGAAAGACGAGGGCCTGCGCGCCGCGCATATGGATGTGGCCGGCGGCGACCTGTTCCTGCAGACCATGCAGAAAATCTATCAGGCCTACGAACAAGCCTGCGCCCGGGGCGGTCTGGTGGACTTCAATGAGATGCTGCTGCGCGTGCTGGAGCTGTTCCGCGACAACGACGAGCTGCGCGGGCACTATCAGCGCCGCTTCCGGCACATTCTGGTGGACGAGTTCCAGGACACCAACGCCATCCAGTACGCCTGGCTGCGGCTGCTCACCAACGACGATAACGCCGCCACCATCGTCGGCGACGACGACCAGTCCATCTACGGCTGGCGCGGCGCCAAGATCGAGAACATCCACAAGTTCAGCCGTGACTTCCCCGACACCCGCACGGTGCGCCTGGAGCAGAACTACCGCTCCACCGGCACCATCCTGAACGCCGCCAACGCGGTGATCAGCGTCAACAGCGACCGGCTCGGCAAGGAGCTGTGGACCGACGGCGGCGACGGCGAGCCGATCCGCCTGTACGCCGGGTTCAACGAGGTGGACGAAGCACGCTTTATCGCCGGCAAGGTGGAAAGCCTGGGCCAGCAGGGCATGGCGCGCCGGGAAATGGCGGTGCTGTACCGTTCCAACGCCCAGTCCCGGGTGTTGGAGGAAGCCTTCCTGCAGGCCGGCATTCCGTACCGCATCTACGGCGGCCAGCGCTTCTTCGAACGGGCCGAGATCAAGAATGCCCTGGCCTATCTGCGCCTGCTCAACAACCGCCGGGCGGACGCCGCCTTCGAGCGGGTGGTCAACACGCCCACCCGGGGCATCGGCGCCAAGACCCTGGAAATCCTCCGTGATCTGGCCCGCCAGCGCGGCGTTCCCCTGTGGGACGCGGCGGCGGCGCTGATCAACGAGCAGCTGCTCACCGCCCGCGCCGGCAACGCCTTGCTCGCGTTCCTCAAGCTGGTGGACAGGCTGGCCGAGGAAACCAAGACGTTAGGGCTGGCGGAAACCGCCGAACACGTGATCGCGGCCAGTGGCCTGCTGGACTACCACGGCCAGGACAAAGGCGAGAAAGCCCAACAGCGCCTGGACAACCTGCGCGAGCTGGTCTCCGCCACCCGCCAGTTCGGTGACGAAGAGGGCGAGGAGGATCCGCTCAGCGCCTTTCTGGACCACGCCGCGCTGGAATCCGGCGAAGGCCAGGCCGACGCCCACGAAGACGCGGTGCAGATGATGACCCTGCACTCCGCCAAGGGGCTGGAATTTCCGGTGGTGTTCATCACCGGCCTGGAAGAGGGCCTGTTCCCGCACCAGATGTCCTCGGACGATCCGGTGCGTCTCGCCGAGGAGCGCCGGCTCTGCTACGTGGGGCTGACCCGGGCGATGCGCGAGCTCTACCTGACCCACGCGGAAAGCCGGCGCCTGTACGGCAACGAAACGCTCAACCCGCCCAGCCGCTTCCTGCGCGAAATTCCCGCCGAGCTGGTGGAAGAGGTGCGTCCCCGGGCCGGCTTCAGCCGTCCGCTGGGCGGTGGCGGCGGGGGGCCGCGCCAGCAGGACGCCAATGGTATTGTATTGGGGGCGCGCGTCCTGCACCCGAAATTCGGTGAGGGCACGGTGCTGCATTTCGAGGGCCAGGGCCCCAACGCGCGGCTGCAAATCAACTTCGACGGCGTCGGCACCAAATGGCTGGTCAGCCAGTACGCCCGACTCGATGTGATCTAGGGCCGCCCGGCGGCCCACTAACAATAAAACCAACGGGAGAGTTCCATGGATCGTCGTAAATTCGTCTCCGCGCTGGGCCTCGGCCTGGGCGCCGCGGCACTGGCCGGTTGTGGCCAGAACGACAGCGACAACAAGCCGGCCGCCGGCGGCGACAACGCCCCGGCCAAAGCCGCCGATAAGGAAATCCGCGAGTGGAAGCTGGTCACCGCCTGGCCGAAGAATTACCCCGGCCTGGGCACCGGCGCCAACCGCTTCGCGGAACGGGTCACCGCCATGTCCGGCGGCCGTCTGACCATCAAGGTGCACGGCGCCGGCGAGCTGGTGCCGGCCATGGGCGTATTCGACGCGGTGCGCGACGGCAGCGCCGAGATGGGCCACTCCGCCTCCTACTACTGGAAAGGCAAGCACCCGGCCACGCCCTTTTTCACCGCGGTGCCGTTCGGCCTCACCGCCCAGGAGCTCAACAGCTGGGTCAACTTCGGCGGTGGCCAGGAGCTGTGGGACGAGCTGTACGGCGAGTTCGGCATCAAGCCGCTGCCGTGCGGTAACAGCGGCACGCAGATGGCCGGCTGGTTCCGCAAGGAGATCAACAGCCTGGAAGACATCAAAGGGCTCAAGATCCGCGCCCCGGGCCTGGCCGGCGAAGTGATGCAGCGCATCGGCGCCACGCCGGTGCAGATGCCCGGCGGCGAGGTGTTCACCTCAATGCAGACCGGCGCCCTGGACGCCGCCGACTGGGTCGGTCCCTACAACGATCTGACCTTCGGCCTGCACAAGGTGGCCAAGTACTACTACTACCCCGGTTGGCAGGAGCCCGGCGCCATGCTGGAGCTGATGATCAACAAGGAGAAGTGGGACGCGCTGCCGGAAGACCTGCAGGCCATCGTCAAGAGCGCCGCCGAAGCGGAAAACCAGCACATCTACGACGAGTTCACCGCACGCAACGCGGAAGCGCTCAAGCAGCTGGTGAACGAGCACGGCGTCGAGCTGCGCCGCTTGCCGGACGAAGTGCTTCAGGCGCTGGAAAAAACCAGCCAGGAGGCGGTGGAGGATCTGGTCGCCGGCAACGAGCAGGCGCGGCGGATCTATGAGTCCTATCGCGACTTCCGGGATTCGGTGATGCCGTACATCGCGGTGGCCGAGCAGTCCGCCCTCAACGTCCGTTCCACGGTGCTGGGCCAGAAGGCGCCGTAAGGCGCCCTGCGGAGTTCAGTCCCGGGGTACCGAGCGGGTGCGTCCGTTCTCGTCGATGGCGACGAACGTGAAGTGCCCCTCGGTGACCTTCGCCAGACCGCCCTCATCCTCGACGATCCACACTTCCACCAGAATCTGCATGGAGCTGCGGCCGATGTCCTGCATCCGCGTGTAGCAGCTCACCACCGCGCCCACCGGCACCGGCCGCAGGAACGCCATGGAGTCGATCGCCACCGTGGCGACCCGGCCCTTGGCCCGCGCCCGCGCGGTCACCGCGCCGGCCAGGTCCATCTGCGATACCAGCCAGCCGCCGAAAATATCCCCGTTCCAGTTGGCGTTCTCGGGCATGGCGATGGTTTGCAGGGCCAGCGTGCCCTGCGGTTGAGGAATGTCGTCGTTGGTCATGTCTTGTTATCCATATAAAAGCCCCGGCAGCCAGGTGGCTAGTTCCGGGAACAGCGCCAGGATGCCGAGCATCGTCAATTGAATCAGGATGAAGGGTATCACGCCTTTATAGATCTGCGAGGTGCGCACTTCCGGCGGCGCCACGCCGCGCAGGTAGAACAGCGCGAAGCCGAACGGCGGCGTCAGGAACGAGGTCTGCAGGTTGAGCGCGATCATCACCCCCAGCCACACCGGGTCCACCCCCATGGACAGCAGCACCGGCCCCACGATCGGCACCACCACGAAGGTGATCTCCATGAAATCGAGAATAAAGCCGAGCAGAAACACGATCAGCATCACCACCAGGGTGGCGCCGAGCACGCCGCCGGGCAGGGCGTCGAACAGGTGCTCCACGGTCTCGTCGCCGCCGAACGCGCGGAACACCAGCGAAAACAGGCTGGCGCCGATCAGAATCATGAACACCATGGCGGTGACGCGGGTGGTGCTGCGCACCGTTTCACGCAGGATGTGGCGGTCCAGATGGCGGCCGAACACGGCCAGCAGCAGAGCCCCGAAGGCGCCCACGCCGGCCGCTTCCGTGGGCGTGGCCAGGCCGGAGAGGATCGAGCCCAGCACCGCCGTGATCAGCAGCAGCGGCGCCACCAGACCGCCCAGCAGGGAAACCGCCTCGGCGCCGCCTTCGGCGCTGGCGTCCTCGCGCTTCATGGCCGGCGCCTGTTCCGGACGCAGGGTGCTGATCACCACCACGTAGAGCAGATACATGCCGACCAGAATCAGGCCCGGCACCAACGCGCCGACGAACAGATCACCCACCGACACCGTGTCCAGGGACCACAGGCCCTGGCGTAACTGGGCTTCCTGGTAGGCGGTGGACAGCACGTCGCCGAGCAACACCAGGGCAATGGAGGGCGGGATGATCTGCCCCAGGGTGCCGGTGGCGCAGATCAGGCCGGTGGCCAGGCCCGGGTTATAGCCGTGGCGCAGCATGGTGGGCAGCGACAGCAGCCCCATGGTCACCACCGTGGCGCCGACGATGCCGGTGCTGGCGGCCAGCAGCGCGCCCACCAGCACGATGGCCAGGCCCAGACCGCCGGGGAACACCGCCAGCAGGCGTCCCATGCTGGCCAGCAGGCGCTCCGCCACTCGGGATTTTTCCAACATCACGCCCATGAACACGAACAGCGGCACCGCCATCAGGCTGGTGTTCTCGATAATGCCGAACAGCCGCCCGGGCAGGAACGTCAGGTCGGTCATGCTCAGGCTGCCGCCGAGCAGGCCGCCGGCGGCGAACATCAGCGCCACGCCGCCCAGGCAGAAGGCCACCGGGTAGCCGCTCAGCAGAGCCACGCCCACGGCCACGAACATCAGCAGCGGGATCAGCTCCATGCGTCCCCCTCGTCCTCAAGGTCCTCTTGCGGCGGGTTGGCGCCGGCCAGCGTCAGGCCGTGGCGGATCAGCTCCGCCACGGCCTGCAGGGTAAGCAGCGCCGGCAGCGCCAGCAGCAGACTCTTGAGCAGGAACACCAGTGGCAGGCCGCCGTTGTCGGAGCGTTCCAGGCCGGCCCAGCTGCGCACCACATACTGGAAACTCAGGCCGAAAATCGCCGCGCACACCGGCAGCAGCAGAAACAGGGTGCCCAGCACATTGACCAGCGCCCGCTTGCGGGGGCTGAAATGCTGATAAAACACATCCACCCGCACATGCTCGTCCAGGGCCAGGGCGTAGGCGGCGCCCAGCATGAACAGCGAGCCGTGCAAATAGATGAGGCTCTCCTGGAGCGCGATATTGCCGATGCCGAACCCGTAGCGCAGCACCACCACCAGCACCATCAGCAACACCATGGCCAGGGAAAACCAGGCGCACAGATGCCCGACGCCGCAGGTGAAGGCGGTCAGGCGCTGTTGCCAGCGTTTCAGGTGCTGCAGGCGTTGTCGGGTCACAATGGCCTCGCCGGGGGTTTCGAATCCGGCGCGATTATACGGGTGATGGGCGCCGGGGTCAGCAAAACCGGGGCCCTGGGCCCGCCACGCGGGGCGGTGTGGGTGCGCAAAGAGTCCGGTTTATGTAATGTTGCTGTCACATTCCGCCTCTAGCATGCGTCATGCCTGAAGAGAAGAAGCCGGGTTGAGACCAACGCCGGCGCCATGCAACCAGGAGGCTAACAGTGAAATTTCAAATGAAAGCGACTCTCGTCGGCGCCGCCGCCGCCGTGGCCCTCGCCAGCGCCCCGGCCACCGCGATCGCCCGTGACACCATTTCCATCGTGGGTTCCTCCACGGTATACCCGTTCGCCACCACCGTGGCCGAGCGCTTCGGTCGTAGCGGCAACCCGACGCCGAAGATCGAATCCACCGGTTCCGGCGGCGGCCTGAAGCTGTTCTGCCAGGGCATCGGCACCGAGAACCCGGACATCACCAACGCATCCCGTCGGATGAAGGCTTCCGAGTTCGAGATGTGCCAGAAGAACGGCGTTAAGGAAATCACCGAAGTCGTGGTGGGCTATGACGGCATCGTTATCGCTAACTCCGTCGAAGGCAAAAAGATCGACCTGTCCAAGCGCGACATCTTCCTGGCGCTCGGCAAGGAAGTGCCGGACCCGAAGGGCGGCGAGAAGCTGGTCCCCAACCCGTACAAGACCTGGAACGAAATTAATTCGGATCTGCCGAACACCAAAATCGAAGTGCTGGGCCCGCCGCCCACCTCCGGTACCCGCGACGCCTTTAACGAGCTGGCCATCGAAGGCGGTTGCAAAACCTTCGACTGGATCGCCGCCATCAAGAAAGAAGACAAGTCCAAGTACAAGTCCATCTGCCGCAGCATCCGTGAAGACGGCGCCTACGTGGAAGCCGGCGAGAACGATAACCTGATCGTGCAGAAGCTGGGTTCCAACCCGCAGGCGCTGGGCGTATTCGGTTACTCCTTCCTGGATCAGAACCGTGGCAAGGTGCAGGCCGCTACCATCGAAGGCGTTGAGCCGCAGATGGAAACCATCGCCAGTGGCGATTACCCGGTATCCCGCTCCCTGTTCTTCTACGTGAAGAAAGCGCACGTGGGCGTGGTTCCCGGCATCGAAGGCTACATCAAGGAATTCACCAGCGAACGCGCCTGGGGCCCGGACGGCTACCTGGTGGACAAAGGTATGATTCCGCTGCCGGACGACATGCGCGCCAAGATGGCCAAGCAGGCGCAAAGCCTGAAGAGCATGACCGGTAAGGAACTGTAAGACAGGACGTGGGCTTACGCAGGGACGCGTAACGAACCAAGCCCGGTGACGCTGAGTCACCGGGCTTTCTTCGCCCCGACGGGGTGCGGATAAACCCGGTTTTTTCTCTCAAACCCCAGGTTTGCGCGAGAAAATCATCCACTCGGAGTTGTTGGCATGCAAACAGGCAACCTGTTGTTGCTGTTGGTCGCCATGGTGGCGGCGGCCTACTACATAGGCTGGCAAAGATCCCTGGCCCAGGCGCGGCCGCTGGGCGGGATCCGTCACCTTCAGTCGCTGCCTTTCTACTACGCGATGCGGGCGGCGCTGTGGTGCGCGATCCCGGCGCTGGTGGTACTGGCCGCCTGGCTGATCTTCGACGACGCCATTATCCAAAGCACGGTGATGTTGAGTCTGCCGGAGGAGATTCGTCCGGCCACCGAAGGCGGCCGCGGCCTGTTGCTCAGCCAGATTCAGAACGTGGCCAGCGGCGCTTTGGCGGCGGATTCGGTGCGTCCGGAGATCGCCGGCGCCGCGGAGTTGCTGCGCGGGCTGCGCGGCACCAACACCATGGCACTGACGGTGGTCTTTATCGTCGTCGCCATGCTCGGCGGCGCCTGGGGCTGGCTGAAGATCGCGCCGCAACTGCGTGCCCGCCAGCAGGTCGAGAAAATCCTGCGGGTACTGTTCATGCTGTGCGCCCTGGTGGCGATCATGACCACGGTCGGCATTGTCATGTCGGTGCTGTTCGAGTCGATCCGCTTTTTCGGCCAGGTGTCGCCGGTGGACTTCCTGTTCGGCACCCAGTGGAGCCCGCAAACCGCTCTGCGTGCCGACCAGGTGGCGTCCGAGGGCGCCTTCGGCGCCATTCCGCTGTTCATGGGCACGCTGCTGATCTCGGCCATCGCTCTGTTGGTGGCGGTGCCGGTGGGCCTGATGTCGGCCATTTACCTGGCCGAATACGCCCATGCCAAGGTGCGCGCCGTGGCCAAGCCGTTGCTGGAGATCCTCGCCGGTGTGCCGACCGTGGTGTACGGCTTCTTCGCCGCGCTGACCGTGGCCCCGTTCATCCGCGATGTGGGTGAAAGCATCGGGCTGGACGTGGCCTCCGAATCCGCGCTGGCCGCCGGCCTGGTGATGGGCGTGATGATTATTCCGTTCGTATCCTCGATTTCCGATGACGTGATCACCGCCGTGCCCCAGGTGATGCGGGACGGCTCCCTGGGTCTGGGCGCCACCAAGTCCGAGACCATTCGCAAGGTGGTCTTTCCCGCCGCGCTGCCGGGCATCATGGGCGGTATCCTGCTGGCCGCGTCCCGCGCCATCGGCGAAACCATGATCGTGGTGATGGCGGCGGGTCTCGCCGCCAACCTGACCGTGAACCCGCTGGAAGCGGTCACCACGGTCACCGTGCAGATCGTCACCCTGCTTACCGGCGACCAGGAATTCGACAGCGCCAAGACACTGGCCGCCTTCGCGCTCGGTCTGATGCTGTTCATCACCACTCTGGTTCTCAACGTGGTCGCGCTGCACATCGTCAAGAAATACCGGGAGCAGTACGAATGAACCGACTGACAACCAACCGGGAGGCGGCGTAATGAGCGAGACCACGGCGAAAGTGCGTGAGAGTCTGGCGCGGCGTTATCGGCAGGAAAAGCGTTTCCAGGCCTACGGCATTCTGTCCATCGGTATCGGCCTGATGGCACTGCTGATTTTGTTCACCGACATCATCGGCAAGGGCCACAGCGCTTTCTTCGAGCACTACATTCAGCTGGAAATCAGTCTCGACCGGGACGTGCTCGGCGTTGAGGACGCCAGCGACGACGAGCAACTCAACTACGCGAACTTCGGTGGCGTCATCAAGGAAGCCCTGCGCGAGCGCTTTCCCGGTGTCGACGACCGTCAGCAGCAACGGCAGCTTTATGCCCTGGTGAGCAGTGGCGCCAGCTACAACCTGCGTGACGAACTGAAAGCCGATCCCGGCCTGCTGGGTGGCACCCGCAACCTCTGGTTGCTGGCGGACGACGACGTCGATCTGTATCTGAAGACGTCGGAGAAAAAGCGCCCCGACGCCCGCCTCGGCGACCAGCAGAAGCAGTGGATCGAAGACCTGGAAGCGTCGGGTGATACGGAAAAGCGTTTCAACGCCTCGTTCTTCGCCCACGGTGATTCCCGCGAGCCGGAGCTGGCCGGCATCGGCAGCGCCATCGCCGGTTCCTTCTTCACCATGATCGTCACGCTTTGCCTGTCCTTCCCGATCGGCGTGGCGGCGGCGATCTATCTGGAAGAGTTCGCGCCGCGCAATAAATTCACCGATTTCATCGAGGTGAACATCAATAACCTGGCGGCGGTGCCGTCGATCATCTTCGGTCTGCTGGGCCTGGCGATCTTTATCAATCTGTTCGGGTTGCCGCGTTCGGTGCCGCTGCTGGGCGGTCTGGTGCTGACGCTGATGACCCTGCCGACGATCATTATCACCAGCCGGGCCGCGATCAAGACCGTGCCGCCCTCGGTGCGCGAGGCGGCGCTGGCCCTGGGCGCCTCCAAGATGCAGGTGGTGTTGCACCATGTGTTGCCGCTGGCGCTGCCGGGCATGCTCACCGGCTCGATCATCGGCATGGCCCAGGCACTGGGCGAAACCGCGCCGCTGCTGTTGATCGGCATGGTCGCCTTTATCGTCGATATTCCCGGTGGCCCCACTGACCCGGCCACGGTATTGCCGGTGCAGATTTATCTGTGGGCGGACAGCCCCGAGCAGTCCTTCGTGGCCATGACTTCGGCGGCCATCATGGTCCTGCTCGCCTTCCTGATCACCATGAACACGCTGGCGGTGGTACTGCGCAAGCGCCTTGAGCGCCGTTGGTAAGGAGAGGAACATGGATACCGCACGAGAACTGGACAACCGCAACCGCGCCGATGATGATGCGGCGAAGCCCTTGATCGACGTGGAAGAAAGGTCAATGCAGGATACTCCCTACCCGGAAAAAACCGTGGGCAAGCCGTTCGTGGACGCGCCCAAGATGAAATTGCGCCACGTGAACGTGTTTTACGCCGACAACCAGGCGATCCACGACGTCAGCCTGGACATCGGCAAGAACGAAGTGATTTCCCTGATCGGCCCCTCCGGTTGCGGTAAGTCCACCTTCCTGCGGTCGCTCAACCGCATGAACGACACCATTGATATCTGCCGGGTGAAAGGCGAGCTGCACCTGGACGATCAGGACCTCTATGACCCCAAGCTGGACGTGGTGGAGTTGCGCGCCCGCGTCGGCATGGTGTTCCAGAAGCCCAACCCGTTCCCCAAGTCGATCTACGACAACGTGGCCTACGGCCCGCGGCTGCACGGCCTGGCCGACAAGAAGTACGATCTCGATGAAATCGTCGAGAACAGCCTGCGCAGCGCCGGCCTCTGGAACGAGGTGAAGGACCGTCTGCACTCCTCCGGCACCGGCCTGTCCGGTGGCCAGCAGCAGCGGCTTTGCATCGCCCGCACCATCGCGGTGAGCCCGGAAGTGGTGTTGATGGACGAGCCCTGTTCGGCGCTGGATCCGATCGCCACCGCCAAGATCGAAGAGCTGATCGACGAGCTCTCCGAGTCCTACACCATCGCCATCGTCACCCACTCCATGCAGCAGGCCGCGCGCGTGTCCCACCGCACCGCCTACTTCCACCTGGGGCGGCTGATCGAGGTCAACGACACCGAAACCGTATTCACCAAGCCGGAGCACGAGCTCACGGAAGCCTACATCACTGGCCGCTTCGGCTAAGGCCAACGGGTCCAAGGAGAGACAACATGGATCGCATGCATTTTGGTCAGCACAGTTCCTCGCAATTCAACGAGGCGCTGGAATCCATCCGCAACCATCTGATGGAGATGGGCGGACTGGTGGAAAAACAGGTGGTGGACGCGCTGGAAGCGCTACTGCACGCCGATTCCGCCCTGGCGGAGAAAGTGCTTACCACGGAAGACCGGGTCGACGACCTGGAAATCCAGATCGACGAAGAGTGCGCCCGCGTACTGGCGCTGCGCCAGCCGGCGGCCTCGGACCTGCGGCTGATCATCGCCGTGTCCAAGGCGGTGTCGGACCTGGAGCGCATCGGTGACGAGTCCGCCAAAATCGCCGCCATGGCGCTGCAGCTGGCCGAGGACGGCGAATCACCGCGCGGCTATGTGGAAGTCCGGCACATCGGCAACCATGTGCGCAATATGCTGCGCGACGCCCTGGACGCCTTCGCCCGCTTCGACGCGGACAAGGCCGTGGAAGTGGCCGCCGAGGACACCGAGGTGGACCTGGAGTACCGCTCCGCCATGCGCGCCCTGGTGACCTTCATGATGGAAGACCCGCGCGCCATCTCCCGGGTGCTCAACATCATCTGGTCACTGCGCGCTCTGGAGCGCATCGGCGACCACGCCCGCAACATCGGCGAGCAGGTGATCTTCCTGGTCAAAGGCACCGACGTGCGCCACATCTCCATCGACGAGATGGAAAAAGAAGTCCGCAAGAAAGACTGACCCCCGCCCGGGCCCGCGAAGCGGGCCATGCGGGAGCGGCTTGTGAGAGCGGCCTGTGGGAGCGGGCCCGGCCCGCGAAAGGGCGGCCACGCCGCCCGGCAGGATCCCAGAAACGCTAGAAAACAGATTTCTTTTCCTCTAATATATCCGTAATTCCGAATATACGAATATAGGCAACCCGAAACCACCATGACCGACCTTTCCGTCAGCAAACTCTGCAAATGCCTCGGCGACGACCTGCGCCTGAGCCTGGTCTGCCTTATGGACGTGCAGCGCGAGATCTGTGTCTGCGATCTGGTGGACGCACTGGACGCCCCCCAGTCGACCATCTCCCGGCACCTGGCGCAGCTTCGCCAGTGCGAACTGGTGGTGGCGCGCCGGCAGGGCACCTGGATGCACTATCGCCTCAATCCCGAGCTGCCGGAGTGGGCGCTCACTGTCATCGAAACCCTGGCCGAACCGGCCCGGGCACAACTGGACCTGCGCACACCGGCGCCGGTCTGCTGTTAATGGAGACTCCCATGGAACTGCCCCTGAACGTGCTGTTTCTGTGTACCGGCAACTCCTGCCGGTCGATTCTCGGCGAGGCGCTCGCCAACCACCTGGGCGAAGGCCGCATCCGCGCCCGCAGCGCCGGCAGCCAGCCCACCGGGCAGGTGCACCCCCGCGCCCTGGCGGTGCTGGAGCGCCACGGCGTGCCGGTGGACCAGCCGGCGTCCAAATCCATGGACGACCTGGAAGGCGAGCGCTTCGACGTGATCATTACGGTGTGCGACGCCGCCGCCGGCGAAGCCTGCCCGGTGTGGCTGTCCGAGGCCGCCAAGGTGCACTGGGGCATCCCCGACCCGGCCGGCGCCGAGGGTGCCGACGAACAAATCGACGCGGTGTTCGAGCGTACCTACGAGCGCCTGCGCCACCGCCTGGAAAAGCTGGCGGCGCTGGATCTCGCCGACATCAAACCGCTCGGCCTGGTCGCCTCGATGCAGAAAATTCACCGCGAGCTGGGTCAGGAATAAGGGATCGTAATCCATGCCGTTTTTCGAGCGTTTTCTTAGTGTCTGGGTGGGGCTGGCGATTATCGCCGGTGTCGCTCTGGGGCTGGCGGTGCCGGGCCTGTTCCAGGCGGTGGCCGCCTTCGAGGTGGCCCATGTGAATCTGGCAGTGGCGGTGTTCATCTGGGTGATGATCTACCCGATGATGATCCAGATCGACTTCGCCGCCATGAAACGCGTCGGCGACAAACCCAAGGGCCTGCTGCTCACCCTGGTGGTGAACTGGCTGATCAAGCCGTTCACCATGGCGGCGCTGGGCTGGCTGTTCTTCAAGGTGCTGTTCGCCGACATGGTGGACCCGCAGACCGGCACCGAGTACATCGCCGGCATGATCCTGCTGGGCGTGGCGCCGTGCACCGCCATGGTGTTCGTGTGGAGCCATCTCACCAAGGGCGACGCCAACTACACCCTGGTGCAGGTGTCGGTGAACGACGTCATCATGGTATTCGCCTTCGCCCCCATCGCCGCGCTGTTGCTGGGCGTCAGCGACATCACCGTGCCCTGGGACACCCTGGTGCTGTCCACCGTGCTGTACGTACTGCTGCCGCTGGTGGCCGGGGCGCTCACCCGGCGCTGGCTGAGCGGTCGCGGCGGCGAAAAGGCGGTGGACGATTTCGTCCACACCCTCAAGCCGGTGAGCATCCTCGGTCTGCTGGCCACGGTGGTGCTGCTGTTCGGCTTCCAGGCGGAAACCATCCTCGCCAAGCCCCAGGCCATCGTGCTGATCGCCATTCCGCTGCTGATCCAGACCTACGGCATCTTCCTGATCGCCTTCGTCGCCGCCCGCTGGCTGCGCCTGCCCCATAACGTGGCCGGCCCGGCCTGCCTGATCGGCACCTCCAACTTCTTCGAGCTGGCGGTGGCGGTGGCGATCAGCCTGTTCGGGCTGTCCTCCGGCGCCGCCCTGGCCACGGTGGTGGGCGTGCTGGTCGAGGTGCCGGTGATGTTGTCGCTGGTGGCCATTGTTAACCGCACCAAACATTGGTTTGAGGACGGCGGTGAACAGTGAACAGTTAATAGTTAATAGTGAACAGCTAAACCAAAAGTGCTGAAGTTATCGCCATGACAGACCTTTTTAATCTCGACAACAACTGCTTCCAGGTTCCCGGCGTTGACCGCGTGTTCCAGGATCAGCCAGCCACTCACAAACCCCGGATCCTGTTGCTTTACGGCTCCCTGCGGGCGCGTTCGTTCAGCCGCCTGGCGGTGGAGGAAGCGGCACGGATTCTGGAGGCCATGGGCGCCGAAACGCGGATCTTCGACCCGCGCGGGCTGCCGCTGCCGGACGCCGAGCCGGCGGAGCACCCCAAGGTCCAGGAACTGCGCGAACTGGCGCAGTGGTCCGAGGGCATGGTGTGGTGCTCGCCGGAGCGTCACGGCGCCATGACCGGCATCATGAAGGCGCAGATCGACTGGATTCCGCTGGCGCTGGGCGGCGTGCGCCCCACCCAGGGCAAAACCCTGGCGGTGATGCAGGTGAGCGGCGGCTCGCAGTCGTTCAACACCGTCAATCACCTGCGCGTGCTGGGCCGCTGGATGCGCATGGTGACCATCCCCAACCAGTCGTCGGTGCCCAAGGCGTTTCTGGAATTCGACGACAACGACCGCATGAAGCCGTCCCCCTACTATGATCGTATAGTCGACGTCATGGAGGAGCTGGTGAAATTCACCCTGCTGGTCCGTGATCGCAGCGACTACCTCACCGATCGATACTCCGAACGCAAGGAGAGCGCGGAAGAGGTGTCCCGCCGGGTCAATCAGCGCACCATGTAAGCCCGCACCCGAACAAAGGGGAAGCCATGCCCGCCGAAACCCTGTCCCGCTTCCCCCTGGCGGTGATTGTCGCCGCCCAGTTTCTGGGCACCTCGCTGTGGTTCAGCGTTAACGGCGTGGGGCTGTCCCTGGGCCAGGAACTGGGGCTCACCGAGACCGACCTGGGGCGCCTCACCATGGCCACCCAGGCGGGCTTTATCCTCGGCACCCTGACTCTGGCGGCCACCGGCCTGGCCGACCGCTTCCGCGCCAGCCGGGTGTTCGCGGTGGCGGCGGTCCTGGGGGCGCTGATGAACGGCGCCTTCGTGTTGGTGGCCTGGCAGCCGGCGGCAGCACTGGTCATGCGCTTCGCCACCGGGCTCTGCCTGGCCGGAATTTACCCCCTGGGCATGAAGCTGGTGATCAGCTGGACACCGCGCCATACCGGCGCCGCCCTGGCCTGGCTGGTGGGCATGCTGACCCTGGGCACCGCCGTGCCGCACCTGTTGCGCGGCGCCACCCTGGGGCTGCCCTGGCAGTGGCCGCTGCTCACCGCCTCGCTGCTGGCGCTGGTGGCGGCGCTGCTGATCCGCGCCCTGGGCGACGGTCCCCATCTGCCGCCGCCCGGCCCGAAGAAGCCGCTGCGCGAAGGCTTCGCCGCCTTCGCCAGTGGCGATTTCCGCGCCGCCGCCCTGGGCTACTTCGGCCATTGCTGGGAACTCTATGCGTTCTGGACGCTGACGCCGCTGCTGGTGGCCCGGGAGCTGCAGCGCCTGGGCGCCGGCGAGGCGCTGGTGCCGTGGCTGGCGTTCCTGGTGATCGCCCTGGGGCTGGTGGGGTGTGTCCATGGCGGCCGGGTCAGCCGCCGGCGCGGCAGCCTGTGGGTGGCGAGAGCGGCGCTGGCCGTATCCGGCCTGCTGTGCCTGGTCTATCCGCTGCTGGGAAGTCTGTCCCCTTTTCTGTTGCTGGCGCTTCTGCTGCTGTGGGGCTTCACGGTGATCGCCGATTCGCCGCAGCTTTCCGCCCTGGCCGCCGCCACCGCCCCCCGGGACCGGATCGGCTCGACCCTGGCGGTGATGAACGCCATCGGCTTCGCGCTCACCATCCCGGCGATCTTTCTGGTCTCTGAGTTCTGGTCGGCGCTGGATCTGCGCGTCGCCTGGCTGTTGTTGCCGGGGCCGATGGTGGGGTTGTTCTACCTGTGCCGGGCGCGGCTATAGCTGGGATTCCAGCGCCACCGCCACGTTGTCCGCGTCGTCCCCCAGCCACAGCTGCCCGTCCTGGATCATGGCGTTCAGGCGCATCTGGCGGTGGGCCAGAGACGCCAGCGCCGCTTCGGTTTCCGGCATCACGCGCAGCACGGTGAGGTTGTCGAAACGGTCCAGCTTGCGGCCCAGGGCCTCGCGCCAGGCCAGCGGTGCCTGGCGGCCGTAGGTATAGACCACCACCGACCCGGCCAGGCCGCAGGCTTTGCGCAGGCGCTTCTCGTCGGGCATGCCCAGCTCGATCCACTCTTCCAGGGTGCCGTTGGGGTGATGCCGCCACAGATCCGGCTCGTCGGTGGACGACAGGCCCCGGGTGAAGCTCAGGTCCTCGTGGGCGTGGCGGGCAAAGGCCATCACCCGCAGCATCATGCGGGCCTCGGTTTCGGAGGGATGCAGCGCCACCGTCAGGTTATGGGTGGCGTAGTAATCCCGGTCCATATCCGAAACGGTGAGCTCGGCTTTGTAGATGGTGGCGGTAAGGGCCATGGCATAGCTCGCTGTTGTTCGCGGTTACATCAACGCCCAGAGGCCGAAGGCGATGAACAGCGCCGCGCTGATCCGGTGCGCCCAGGTTTCGAAGCGCTCGCCGGCGAGGCGGTGGGCCACCCAGATCACCGGCAGGTTGGCGGCGATCATACCCGCTGTGGTACCCAGAAGCACCGGCCAGAATTCCTGAAAGCGCACCGCCAGAGCCACGGTGGCCACCTGGGTCTTGTCGCCGATCTCGGCGATGAAGAACAGGATCAGGCTGGTCAGGAAGGGGCCGAACCGGAACCGCTCGTCCACGCCCTCGTCCTTATCCGGGATCAGCATCCACAGGCCCAGGGCGATAAAGCTGCCGCCCAGAATCCAGGTCAGCCAGTCCGCGGGGATGGCGTCGGCCAGCCAGTCGCCGAACCAGACACTGATGCCGTGGTTGATCAAAGTGGCGACGATAACACCGGCGAGGATCGGCCACGGCTTGCGGAAACGGCACACCAGCGCCAGCGACAGTAACTGGGTTTTATCGCCGATTTCGCCGATCGCGACCAGCAGGGCGGAAGAAAGGAAAGCGTCCAAGGAAAACCTTACAGGGGCGGGATCGAACGATTACCAGAGACACTGCCCACCGATCCCGCCCCCGCGGAATGCAGACAATGTCTCAGGTCTCGTCGATCCATCCGCCGATGCGGCGGAGGACACGGCCACCATGCGCATTGAGGCGCAAATATGTTGACGACCGTCCAGGGTGGGAACCCGGGTGACTACTCCCCCAAGACGGCGGAAACCTTAGCCGCGGCAGGGATTTAAATCAAGCGCCAAACAGCCAGCCGCTGATCAGCCGGCCCGGCGCCATGGTGCCCAGCCCGGCGCCCACCAGCCCCAGGTAGGCGCCCACCAGGAAATTACGGTGCGTATCGAGCCGCCGGCGGCGCACCGCCAGCATCGAGATCACCAGGCACACCAGAGTCCAAACGGACAGCAGATGTATCACGCTGAACGGCCCCAGCAGCGCCATGCTGCCGCTCAGCCAGAAGGAAGACACCGCCGTGACCACCATGGCCAGCACCCACGACCAGCCGAGCCAGCGATGCCGCCGCGACCCCTTCGCGGACAGCAACTGCACCGCACCGAAGACCAGCGCCCAAAGCGCCGCGAACAAATGAATCCAGACCGCCACCATCCTGTTTCCTCCCCCGGCGGGCTAGGGCCTGTTCACACTACTTGCATCGCGCCTGTTGCGGCTAAAAAACCACCAATCAAGGCACGAGGAGAGAAGTTTGGTGACTCCAAATGAGCGACGAGTAACGCGGAGTGGTGGCTTTTTAGCCACAACCCGAAGGGCTGGAGCCATTTTGGCCCCCAGCGTCGTTGTCGGTCGCTTATTTGGAATAACCAAACGGCGCTCCCTCCGCCTAGCTGGAGGCCAAAATGGCATCCAGCAGGCGTGATGCAAGTAGTGTGAACAGGCCCTGGGCCCGTGCCGGCGTAATGTGTATGCTGTGAACATAAGGTAGAAGAGGATGTGTACAGTGTCAACATCAAAGAAGAGTGTGCCCACGGACCGCTACCACCACGGTGATCTGCGCCGTGCGCTGGTGGACGAGGCCCTGGTGCTGCTGGCGGAAAGCGGCGACGGCGGTTTCAGCCTGCGCGAGCTGGCCCGCCGGGTGGGCGTCACCGCCAACGCCAGTTACCGCCACTTCGCCAACAAGGACGCGCTGCTGCAGGCGTTGGCGTCGGAGGGGTTCCGGCGCCTCAGCGCCGCCCAGCGCGAGGCTGAAGCGCGGGCGGAGGGAGATGAAAAGCTATTGGCCGGGGGGCGCAGCTATATTCGCTTCGCCCACGCCAACCCGGCGCTGTTCCGGTTGATGTTCAGCGTGATCCCGCCGCAGCGTCGCGATGACGAGCTGCGCGAGGCCTCGCGGGCGGCGTTCGAGACCCTGCGCCAGGCGGTGGCCCGTGGCTGGCCGGGCGGCGCGCCGGACCCGGACAGCGTGACCCGGGCGGCGCTGCGCGCCTGGGCGCTGGTGCACGGGCTGGGTCAGTTGCTGCTGGACGGTCAGCTGGACTGGCTGGAGGAGGACCCGCTGGGGCTGGCGGAGGCGGTGCTGGCGGACACCGTCTAGCGGTATACTGCCGGCCCGCGCCAGGACCAGGCCCACGTCAGGAGAGCCCATGAGCGACGACCGCTTTCTCGATATCGAAACCAAGCTGGCCTATCAGGAAGACCTGGTGGCCAGCCTCAATCAGATCGTCAGTGCCCAGCAGCGCAAGCTCGACGAGCTGGAAGCCGCCTACCGCAAACTGGTGGACCGGGTGGTGGAGCAGAGCGAAGAGCTCGCCGCCCTGCGCATCGAGGACGCCCCGCCGCCGCACTATTAAAGGGCGCCGGGCGGTTAGCCGCTGGCGAGGGCGGTGGGTTTGCTGACCAGCCGGCTGGCGGGGAAATGGCAGGTGAAGCTGCTGCCGCTGCCGAGCTCGCTTTTGATTTCCAGCCGGCCGTTATGGCGGATCATCACGTGCTTGACGATGGCCAGCCCCAGGCCGGTGCCGCCGGTCTGGGTGACGCGGCTGTTGTCCGGGCGGTAAAAGCGCTCGGTGAGGCGGGGAATGTGCGCCGGGTCGATGCCGATGCCATTGTCGCGCACCGAAAGATGGGCGCCGTCGGCGTCCTGCCACCAGTGAATACGGATCACGCCGTTGGCCGGGGTGTATTTCACCGCGTTGACAATCAGGTTGCCGAAGGCGCTTTCCAGCTCCGCCGGGTTGGCGATCAGGCGGGCGTTTTCCGGCACGTCCAGCTCGATGGTCTGGTGCTTCTCCGGCGCCAGCGCCAGGGCGCTTTCGCGCATGCGCTGCAGCATGCCGTGCACCGCCACCGCCTGCTGAAGGTTGTCCGCCTCGGTGTTTTCCAGGCGTGACAGCAGCAACAGGTCCTGCACCAGCGCCTCCATGCGCTGGCTCTGAGCGTCCATTTGCGTCAGCGCCCGGCGCAGCCGGGTCTGCTCCTCGGGCACCGTGTCGAGCAGCGTTTCCAGGTAGCCCTTGAGCACGGTGAGCGGCGTTTTCAGCTCATGGCTGACGTTGGCCACGAAGTCCTTGCGCATCTGTTCCAGGTGGTGAATGCGGGTGACGTCCCGGGCCAGAATCAGCTGGTCGCCAACGCCGAACTCGGTGATGCGCAATTGCAGGATGCGGTTGTCGTCCACCGGAGAGGGAATCTCCAGCGGTTCGCGGAAATCGCCCTTGGTCAGGTAGTCGGTGAAACGCGGATGACGGATCAGGTTGGTGAGCGGCTGGCCCAGGTCCTTGTCGGCGCGGAAGCCCAGATGCCGGCCGGCGGCGTGGTTCCAGTATTCCAGGTAGCCGTGCTGGTCGATCAGCACCACCACGTCCTCCAGGGCGTTCACCGACTGCTGGGCGCGCACGATGATGCTCTGCAGGTTGTCCTGGGCGCGCCGTTCTTTCTGGAAAAGATGCTCGAGACGGGTGTAGAACTCACCCCAAAGGCCGACGCTGTCCGGCGGTTCGGTGTGTTCCTCGCGCACCAGCCAGGCGTACAGGGCGAACAGCTGCCGGGTGCTCCAGATGATATACAGCGCCAGACCGGCCACCAGCGGCCAGATGCTGCGCAGGGCCAGACAAACCGCCACGGACACCGTCACCAGGATGACGATGCGGTTCACTTCCTTGCCGAGACTGGCTTTCATGCCCGCCGGATCTTTCATTAACCGCCCTTCCGGCTCCGTTGGTCCGCATCGCGGACCCGATCATTATGACGCCTGACTGGACTTCACCGAGAACCGGTAGCCGGTCCCGCGCACCGTCTGGATAAAACCATCGAAACCGTGCGGGGACAGCGCCTTGCGCAGGCGCCGGATGTGCACGTCGATGGTGCGGTCTTCCACATAGACGTTGGCGCCCCACACCTGGTCCAGCAACTGGGTGCGCGAGTACGCCCGCTCCTGGTGGCTCATAAAGAACTCCAGCAGGCGGTATTCCGTGGGGCCCATGTCCACCGGGTCGCCGTTGGCGCTGATCCGGTGGCTCACCGGGTCCAGGCACAGGCCTTCCACGTCGATGGCTTTCTCCGCCGCCACCACCGAAGTGCGGCGCAGCACCGCCTTGATGCGCGAGATCAGCTCGCGGGTGGAAAACGGCTTGGTGATGTAGTCGTCGGCGCCCACGTCCAGGCCCTGGATCTTGTTGTCCTCTTCGCTCTTCGCCGTGAGCATGATGATCGGCACTTCGGCGGTGGCGTCCTCGCGCTTGAGGCGCCGCGCCAGCTCAATGCCGCTCACCGACGGCAACATCCAGTCCAGCAGCACCAGGTCCGGTCGCTCGTCGACAATGTATTCGTGGGCGCGCTGGGCGTTGTCCGCCTCCAGCACGTCGAAATCCGCCAGCTCCAGCGCCACCGCTACCATCTCGCGGATCGCGGGTTCGTCGTCAACAATCAGAATTCGATTACGGGACATGGCTTATTCTCAGGGGTTGCCCATTTAAGTGCCCCTATTACATTGCCTTTTTATGACATGATGATGACAACTTTGCACGCTTCTCGCGGCGGCGGCGACCCCGCCGCCCGCTATCACGGGCCGGGCGCGGCCAGCAGGAACTGAAAATAAAGTCCGGCGAACACGCTGGCCCCGGCCCAGTGGTTGCTGAGGAAGGCGTGGAAGCAGGGCCAGGGCTCGCGGTAGCGGATGCGCCACTGCTGATGGGCGAAGCCCGCCGCCATGCCGGCCAGGCCCAGATACCAGGGCCAGGCGAAGCCGAGACGCTGGCCGAGCACGAACAGCGCCACCAGGGTCAGCACCTGCAGCGCGCCGACCATCACCTTGTCCAGATCGCCGAACAGGATGGCGGTGCTTTTAATGCCCACCTTGAGGTCGTCTTCCCGGTCGCACATGGCGTATTCGGTGTCGTAGGCCACGGTCCACAGCAGGTTGGTGGTGAACAGCAGCCAGGCGATTTCCGGCACGCTCCCGGTCTCGGCGGCGAACGCCATGGGAATCGCCCAACTGAAGGCGGCGCCCAGGAACAGCTGCGGCAAATAGGTGAAGCGCTTGGTGAAGGGGTACAGCACCGCCAGCCCCAGGCCGCCGAACGACAGCACCAGGGTGAAGCGGTTGAGGCACAGCACCAGCCCCAGCGCGATCAGCCCCAGCCCGGCGAACAGCATCAGCGCCTGGCGCGCGGACAGGGCGCCGGTGGCCAGCGGCCGGCCCCGGGTGCGCGTCACATGGCCGTCGAAGTCGCGGTCGGCGAAATCGTTGATCACGCAGCCGGCGGCGCGCATCACGAACACCCCCAGCACGAAAATGACGATGTGCTTAAGGCTGGGGGTGCCGTTACCGGCGATCCACAGCGCCCACAGGGTGGGCCACATCAGCAGCATGCTGCCGATCGGCCGGTCCAGGCGCATCAGCTGGATCCAGGGCCAGAGAGCGGGGTAGCGGTGTTCCACGAAAGCCAGCATAGGCGTCCTCAGCGATCCATTTCCTCGACCCGCCGCCACAGCGCGGGCAAGAAGTGCTCGGCCACCAGCAAGGGCCGGCCGCGCTTGATGAACCGGGATTGTCGCCCCCAGCAGGGCGTCTGGCCAGAGGGGGCGTCACCGTAGCGCACCCAGACCCGGTCACGGCGCGCCGTGGGCCGCCGGTACAGCTCGCTGCCCAGCGAGCGGCTGCCCATATGCGCCAGGCCGCGGTTAGGCCCGCGCAGGCTGGCCAGCGGCAGCACGCTGCGCGCCTCCACCATCGGTTGCTCATCGACCAGCAGGGTGACTTCCCGCACCAGGGCGCGGCCGCGGCCGATGCGGCCCAGCAGCTGCTGCTCGGCGAGGGTGGGGCGAATAATGCGGTCTTCACGGGGGACCACCCGGAAGGCGCCGTACAGGCGCAGACGGGCGGTCAGGGAGCCGGGGTCGGCCAGCCAGTCGCGCACCAGCGGCGGCAGGCTGAGCTGTTCCTGGGGACGCCAGCGGGCGTCGGCGCGCATTGCGGTATCGGGCATGGGGACTCGCTTTGCTCGCGCCCTGGGCGCGGGATCTCGAGCGCGCGACTATGGCCCATGAAGAGCGGATCGGCAAGACGTCGGCCGTGGGGCAACGCTACCATTATCCGCTGTCATTGATTTTTCACGCGCCCGTGGATACGTTAGCGGCCCCTGGAAGGGCCCGCGTACCCGGGCCCGGCTTCCCCCGACCAGACGAGGTTCAGCATGAAAAAATGGGAATGCGTGGTTTGCGGCTTTATTTACGACGAGGAAGAAGGCCTGCCTGAAGAGGGCATCGAACCCGGCACCAAGTGGGACGACATTCCCGATGACTGGGTGTGCCCGGACTGCGGCGTCGGCAAAGAAGACTTCGAGATGGTGGAAATCTGAAACAGGACACTCCCATGAATCCAATCGTGATCATCGGCTCCGGCCTGGCCGGCTTCAACACGGTCAAGGAATTCCGCAAGCTGGATAAAGAGACGCCGGTGGTGGTGCTCACCGCCGACGACGGGCGTAATTACTCCAAGCCCATGCTCTCCACCGGCTTTACCAAGGAAAAAACCGCCGATGAGCTGGCCATGGCGACCCCCGAGCAGGTGGCCGAGCAGTTCAACGTGACGGTGCGCACCGGCGTCCATGTGGCCGGCATCGACACCGATAAACAGCGCGTGCTGCTGCCCGATGATCACCTGGATTACAGCAGTCTGGTGCTCGCCCTGGGCGCGGACACCTGGACGCCGCCGCTGGAAGGCGACGCCGTCGGCGAGGTGTTCTCGGTCAACGATCTGATGGATTACGGCCGTTTCCGCCAGGCCCTGGAGGGCAAGCGTGAGGTCACCATTCTCGGCGGCGGACTGATCGGCTGCGAATTCGCCAACGACCTCTCCAACGGCGGCTTCCAGGTCAACCTGGTGGAGCCCATGGGCCGCTGTCTGCCCATGCTGCTGCCGGAGCCGGCTTCCGCCGCCGTCGGCCGTGGCCTGGAAGATCTGGGCGTGCGCTTCCACTTCGGGCCGCTGGCCAAGGCGGTGCACCACGGCAAGGACAACCCCGACAAGCTGGTCACCGAGCTGTCCGACGGCACCCATCTGGAATCGGACGTGGTGCTGGCCGCCATCGGCCTGCGCCCGCGCATCGGCATCGCCAAGGACGCCGGTTTGAAAACCAACCGTGGCATCCTCACCGACCAGAGCCTGCGCACCAGCGCCGACAACGTCTACGCCCTGGGTGACTGCGCCGAAGTGCGGGGCCATGTGCTGCCCTATGTGCTGCCGCTGATGGCGTCCGCCCGGGTCCTGGCCAAGACCCTGGCCGGCGAGCCGACACCGGTGAGCTACGGCGTGATGCCGGTGACCATCAAGACGCCGGCCTGCCCGGTGGTGGTGTGCCCGGTGCCCGAAGAGCTGGAAGGCGACTGGGACACCGAGGAAGAGGGCAACACCGTCAAGGCCCTGTTCCGCGACCGCGACGGCAACCTGCGCGGCTACGCCCTCACCGGCGACGCGGTGAAGGAAAAAATGAAGCTCAATAAAGAGCTTCCGGCGCTGATGCCATGAAGTTCCGTCTGATCCTGATGGTCCTGGGCTGGCGTCTCGCCTGGCTGGCCCGCCGCGACGAGGGCTTCCGCAAGCAGCTCGCGCACCGCGACGTGGTGATGCAGTGGCGCACCTTCAACGGCGGCGTGGCGCGCTGGTATCACTTCCAGCCGGACCGGGTGACCAGCCGCAGGGGGCTGCACCCGACGCCGTCCGTGACCCTTAACTTCAAGGACGCGGACTACGCGTTCCGCACCCTCAAGGCCTCCGGCAAGAATCAGATGGCGTTCATGGAAGGCATGCAGGCCGGCGACATCAAGGTGGAAGGCGATCCCGGCCACCTGATGTGGTTCATGACCCTGATGAAGTTCATTCTTCCCAAGCGCTGATCCGCCGCCGGTACCACACCCACCCCATCAGCACGCCGCGGCTGGCCATGAACAGATTCATGGCCAGCCACAGGCCGTGATTGCCCCAGCCGCTGGTCAGCCACCACACCGGAAAGAACAGCGCCGTGGCGACCATCATGGTGTTGCGCATCTGCCGGGCCAGGGTGGCGCCCACGAACACGCCGTCCAGCCAGAAGCCGGCGCTGGCGGTGAGCGGCAGTAACAGCATCCAGGGCAGGTAGGTGGTGGCGGTGTCGCGCACCCCGGGCAAATCGGTGAGCAGGCGGATCAGCGGGCCGCCGCCGGCGGCGAAGGCCAGCAGCGCCGCCCCGGCGATGATCAGCGTCCATTTACCGGTGCCGGCCACCGCCGCGTCCAGCGCGCGCCGGTCACGGCGGCCGGTGGCCTCGCCCACCAGGGCCTCGGCGGCGTTGGCGAAGCCGTCCAGGGTGTTGCTGAGCAGCAGCAGAAAGGTGATCAGCACCGCGTTGGCGGCCAGCACCGTATCGCCGAGCCGCGCGCCCTGGGCGGTGAAGAAGAAAAACACCGTCAGCAGCGCCAGGCTGCGGATAAAAATATCCCGGTTCACCGCCAGCAGTTGCAGCATCGGCGCCACCTGTTTGAGCGCGCCCACCGGCAGCGCCCGCCAGGCGGCGCCGAAGATCTCCCGGCGCAGCCAGAACAGCCCGCCGGCCAGGCCCAGGTATTCCGACACCGCGCTGGCCACCGCCACGCCGCGCACGTCGAAATGCCACACCTGCACCAGCAGCACATCCAGCAGGACATTGCTGGAGTGCATCAGCACGGTCATTTTCAGCGGCACGCTGGTGCGGTGCAGGCCGATGGCGAAGCCGATCAGCGCGAAATTCCCCAGCGCCGCCGGCGCCCCGAGAATGCGGATGCCGATGTAGTCCCGCGCCAGCCCCTGTACCTCGGCGCTGCCGCCCAGCAACCACAGCGCGGCGTCGCTGAGTAGGGGTTGCAGCAGGATCAGCGCGCTGCCCACCAGGGTCGATAACAGCAGCGCCCGCAGCAGCACCACCAGGGTGGCCTCACCGGCGCCGCGCGCCTGGGACGTGAAGCCGGTGGTGCCCATGCGCAGGAAGTTGAACGAGAAGTACAAAAACATGAAGAAATTGCTGCCCAGCGCCACCGCCGCCAGATAGACCGGCGAATCCAGATGGCCGACCACGGCGGTGTCCACCAGACCCAGCAGCGGCGCGGTGATATTGGACAGCAGCAACGGCCACGCCAGCAGCCAGATGCGGCGGTCCAGAGCACGGCGGGTCAACGGATCACTCATAGGGGTGGAAGTGGTTGCCGTTCCGGGTGATCAAGTCCATTAAGCGGGGATGAATAAACACTTTCTCCCGGCCGGCCTCCCGTTCCTCGAGCACTCCGATGGCCGCCAATTCCTTGAGATAACGCGAAGCGGACTGCCGCTTCACAATGTTCTTGTCGACCAGGTTGCCGATGCGGCAGTACGGCTGCTCGAAGATCAGTTGTATCAACTCGTGGCTGTAAATTTTTGGCAAGCGGGTTCGTACATATTCGGCGGTGTGCGCTTCCAAGGTTCGGATCGCCTCAATCTTATCGGTGGTCCATCGGGCCGTTTCTTCCACGGCCTCAAGCATGAATAAGATCCAGGGCTCCCATGCCTGGTCCCGGGTAACCGCCAGCAGTAGCCGGTAATAGTCCGCTTTGCGCGCGATGATGGCCCGGCTCAAATACAGAATCGGTAACCCAAGCAGTTTTTCCTGCACCAGGAATAGAATATTCAGGATGCGCCCGGTGCGCCCATTCCCATCGGTAAAGGGGTGAATCGCCTCGAACTGATAATGAGCCGCCGCCATCCGGACCAGTGGATCAATGTCCGCCCCGTCGTTGAGAAATGTCTCCCAATTGGCGAGTAAATCGCGAAGAAGGGTCTCACCTTCCGGAGGGGTGTAGATCACCTGGTTTTGCCGCTCGCCGGCCAGTGCCGTCCCGGGAACACGGCGAATATCCATGTCGGTATGTTTGATGGCGCGGCATATATCCACCGCCATGGCCGTGCAAATCGGGCGATCGCGCAACGCTTGAAACCCGTCGCCCAGGGCTTGGCGGTAGCGTAATGCCTCTTTGGTGGCCGGGTCCGCCTGCCCTTCGCCGTTGGCGTACTGGAATAAACGGTCGGTAGTTGTGACGATATTTTCGATCTCGGAACTGTCCTGGGCTTCCAGCATCGGCAGGATATTGATCAGCATGCCTTGATTGGGGATCAATCGGGCGGCCTGGTTCAGTTCCGCCAGTGCGGCACGGGCGGTGATGCAACGTTTGAGCACGGCGCGGGTTTCCAGCTCTTGGCTGGGCGGTAAAGGGGGGAGGCCGTTCCAGGGGTGGTCCGGCGTCCAGGGCATTTTAGACATGGTGATAAAACCAGTTTTCATCGACACATTCACAGGTTAGGTCGATGCTATCGACACGTCAACAAAACGTGTCGCTATTTTTAGATTTTATCGACACGATCTAAGAGTCGGGTCGGCGCAGCAGGGTGAAGCCGAACAGCACGGCGGCGGCCACCACGATGGACGGCCCCACCGGTGTGTCGGCGTACCAGCTCCCCGCCAGCCCCAGGGACACCGACGCCAGCCCCAGTAGGCTGGCCAGGGCGGCCATCTGTTCCGGGGTGCGCGACAGGCGGCGGGCGCCGGCGGCGGGAATCACCAGCAGCGAGGTGATCAGCAGCACGCCGACGGTGCGAATGGCGCCGGCGATCAGCAGCGCCAGCAGCAGCATCAGGATCAGCCGGGTGCGGGTTACCGGCACGCCTTCCACCTGGGCCAGGTCCTCGTTCACGGTGATGCTGAGCAGCGCCCGCCAGTGCCACGCCAGCAGCACCAGAATCAGCACCGCGCCGGCCCACAGCGCCAGCACGTCGCGCCAGTTCACCGCCAGCAGGTCGCCGAACAGGTAGGCGAACAGATCCACCTGCACGCTTTTTTGCAGGCTGATGGCGATCACGCCCAGCGCCAGGGTGGTGTGGGCGACGATGCCCAGCAGGGTGTCGCCGGTGATCTGGCGCTGCTGCTGCAGCCCCACCAGGGCGGCGGCGATGGCCAGGCAGGCCACCACCACGGCCAGGTAGAGGTTCACGTCAAGGGCCAGCGCCAGGGCCGCGCCCAGCAGGGCGCCGTGGGCCAGGGTGTCGCCGAAGAACGCCATCCGCCGCCACACCACGAAGGACCCCATGGGACCGGCCACCAGAGCCACCGCCAGGCCCGCCAGCAACGCCGGCGCGAGCAGTTCAATCATGGTGGTGGTCCCCCGTGTGCCCGTGGTGGTCGTGGTGCGGGTCGCCGCTCAGATCGTGGTCGTGGTCATGGTCGTGGGTGTACACGGCCAGGTTGGGCATGCCGCCGCTGGGGCCGAACAGACGGTGGTAGGCCGGATCGCGGCTGACCGCCTCGGGCGTGCCGGAACAGCACACATGGTGATGCAGGCACACCACCTGATCGGTGCGCGCCATCACCAGGTGCAGATCGTGGGATATCAGCAGAATGCCGCAGCCGGTTTCGTCGCGGACCTGGCCGAGCAGCCCGTAGAGTGCGTCCTGGCCGGACACGTCCACGCCCTGGGCGGGCTCGTCGAGCACCAATAAGTCGGGCTTGCGTAGCAGCGCCCGGGCCAGCAGCACCCGTTGCATCTCGCCGCCGGACAGGCCGCGCACCGCGCGCCGGCGCAGGTGGGCCACGCCGGTGCGTTGCAGGGCGTCGCGGCGGGCCCGGGTGCGGCCCGGCGCCGCCAGCCACAGGAAGCGGTCCACGGTCAGCGGCAGGCTTTCATCCACCTGCAGGTGCTGGGGCATATAGCCCACCCGCAGGCCCGGACGGCGCGTCACCCGGCCGCGATCAGGCCGCGCCAGCCCCAGCACCAGCCGCGCCAGCGTGCTTTTGCCGGCGCCGTTGGGGCCGATCAGCGTGGTGATGCGGCCCGGCTCCAGGGTCAGGGACACGTCGTCGAGCACACTGTGCGCGCCATACGACAGGCCGGCGCCGTGCACCGCCACCAGTGTCCCTGTGTCAGCCCGCAGCTGCGACATTTGAGAGCCCCCGTTGAACAAAGCGGTGATGATATACTATTTGCCCGGTCAATCGCTTGGGCCCGGCGCGGCCGTTGGGGCTTGACGGCTCGGGCACACTGATTGGTCTGACGCTCTCGATGAGCACTTTCACGGTTCCGGACATATCCATGCGATACCTGCTCGTCCCTCTTCTATTGGCGCTGTGCGCGCCGTTGCCGGCGCGCACCCTGGTGGCCAGCGTCGAGCCCCTGGCCATGGTGCTGCGCGACCTGTACGGCGACAGCGCCGAGGTGGTCACCCTGCTGGAGGCCAACCAGAACCCGCACAACCCGATGTTGTCCCCGCGCCAGATGCTCACCCTGCGCCGCGCCGACCTGCTGGTGTGGCTGGGCGAGGCGGCGGAACCGGCGGTGGCCAGCCTGGCGGCCAAACGCGACGGCGACAGCCTGGCGCTGTTGTCCCTGCCCGGCGTGACCCGCCGGGAAGGCGGCCACCGCCATGACGGCGAGCACGACCACGGGCACCACCACGAGCCCGGCGAGCTGGACCCGCACCTGTGGCTGGACCCGCGCAACATGGCGGTGCTCGCCGAGGCGTTGGGCGCCCGCTATACGCTGCCCGAAGGGCAGCCGGCGGCGTTCCTGGCCGACCTGGAACAGACCGAGGCGGCGCTGCGCGAGCGCCTGGCGCCGGTCGCCGACACCCCCTGGCTGACCTTCCATCACCCCTGGGGCTACTTTCAGCAGCGGCTGGATCTGCGCGCGCCGGTGATCATCAGCGAGCAGCTCGGCGCCGGCCCCAGCAGCCGCCGCTTCGTGGCGCTGGCGCAGCAACTGGAAGCGGAACAGGTGCGCTGCGCGATTCTCGAGCCGGAGGCCCAGCCCGACCTGGTGGCGCGCCTGTGCCCGGACTGCCAGCGCGTGGCGCTGGACCCGCTCGGCCGCGACGTGCCGGCACGGGGCCAGGGCGATGATTACAGCCGCTGGCTGAGCGAACGGGTGGCGGCGGGGTTCGCCACCTGCCTGGCGCCATGATGGTGGACTGGCCCGGGCGCCGTGTTTTGGCCCGACCGGGTGCATTGAGCCGGCGCGTGAAACCGGTATGCTGATGCGTTTGTCGGGTCAAGGAGAAGGCATGGGGCAGTCGCAGGGTGGGCAAGACGAATCGGCCATGGCGGCCCTGCCGGACCTGGGCCGTCTCGCGCTCACATGCTGGGATTACGCCTGGCCGCTGCGGCGCGAATACGGCCCCGGCGGCGGCGCCGTGGAGCGCGCCCTCGACGAAGCGGTGGAACGCGGCTTCAACGCCGTGCGCCTGGACCCCTACCCGCATCTGCTGGCCGCGCCGGCCGACAGCGTCCACCTGGACCGCTGCGAAATCTTCGCCGAGCCGGACGCCCGCCTGGGCATCGGCGCCGGCGCCGAAACCGTGCAGATTCGCAAGGCGTTCCAGCGCCTGCTCACCGCCGCCGCCGACCGTGGGCTGAAGCTGTGGCTGAGCGGCTTTTTCATCGCCGACAGCCGTGCCCGCCGTTCTTTCGTGCGCCGCCCCGCCGACTTCATCGACGTTTGGGTGCAGACCCTGGAACTGGTGCGCGAATGGGGCCACCTGGACACCGTGGTGGCGGTGGACTTCTGCCACCATTTTCCGTTTCCGCCCTGGGGCCACGGCGTCATCCGGCGGGTGTTCGGCCAGCCGCCGCAGCGGCCCCTGCCGCAGCGCTGGGGCAGCGAGCAGGAGCAGGCGGTGGAGCAGTACCTGCTGGAAGTACCGCGCGCCTTGCGTGCCCTGTTTCCCACCATCCATTTCGGCGTCAGCGCCGCCGCCGGCGAGACTGATCATCTGCGTCAACTGGACACCAGCGAGCTGGATTTCCTGGAGCTGGGGCTGTGGCTGGACGACGACCCGCGCTACCGGCTGGCCACCGGCGCCGATTTACCGGTGCCCGGCCTGCTCGACCGGCGCCTGGGCGCGCCCCTGCGGCGGGCGTTGATGGAGGCCACCGGCGAGCACTGGCGCGGCCGCCTGCAGGAGCAACTGCAGCGCCGGCTGGCGTTCACCCGCCTGCGGCGCCTGCAGCCGGTGCTCGGCGAAGGGTATCTGAACCCGCAGGAGCCCCCGGAGCGTCTGCCCCGGGGTTGGGCCGGGTTCACCGAGGCGCTGGTGGCCAAGGCGGTGGCCGACGGCGTGGCGGTGATGACGCCCACCAGCCTGGCCCGGCCGCACACCCCCTGGCTGTGGCAGGAAGCCGACTGGCTGGCGCACCTCAATCATCTGATTCTGACTGGCCCAGGGCGTTAAAGCGATAGCCGAAAATGCGCGCGAACTCCTCCGGGTCCTTGCTGCCCTGACCTTCCGACTCACCGGACACTGGCCCGGCCAGCCGCGACAACCAAAAACGCAGCGCCGCCACCGCCAACGCCAGCGCCAACACCGATTCGTCCCACTCGCCGCCGCCGTCCCGGTAGCCGCCCAGCAACGCACCCTGCCGGCGCGGCACCGGGCGCCCGTCCGGAGCCACCGCCCAGTCGTTCAGCGCCACCGCCAGGTCGTACTCGGGCCGCTCCAGGCAGGCGTTGTAAAAGTCCAGCACACCAGTCAGCCGGCCCTCGGCATCGAACAGCGCGTTGTCGCGGAACAGGTCGCCGTGGATCAGGGTGCGGGTGGCGGGGATATCGCGCCAGCGGCGCAGCACCGTCTCGGCGCGGTGCTGGTCGTCGTCATTGAGGCGGCACAAATGGATGCCCAGGCTCTGCAGGCGTTCACGCTCGTCGGGCAGTGCCGCGCCGGCTTCCGCCGGTTGCCGGTGCAGGGCGGCGAGCAGGGCGCCCACCTGCCGGCAATGCTCGCTGCCCACCTCGAAACAGTGCTCGCCGGGCAGGCGCGGCACCAGCACCGCCGGCTTGCCGGCCACCTGGCGCAGCCGCTGGCCGTGGCGGTCCACCAGGGCGGCCGGCACCGGCAGGCCCGCCGCCGCCAGCGTCGCCAGCAACGCCAGGTAGGGCGCCAGGGCGTCGCCGTCAAACTGCTCGAACACGGTCAGGACTACCGCGCGCGGACTGTCGTCCCCGGCCCGGGCGTCGATCAGGAAAGTGCTGTTCTCAATACCGTGGCGCGCGGCTTGCGCGTCCTCCAGCCGCAGCGCGTAGTCGGCCAGCAGGGCGGCCAGGTCCCGATCATCGACACGGGTATAGACGGACATCAAAGTTTCCTTGGGCGCTTTCACAGGCTCATTCGAAAAAAGGCCGGGGATGACCGGGTCCTTTGCTTGGGGCGATGGTATAACCCCTGTCCATTGGTGGAAATACACGCCGGGTTTTATTAAGGAGAAACCATGTCCCTGCAACACAAGATCGAGCGCACCACGGTGCGGACCCTGATGAAAATGCCCGGCGCCCTGGCCGGCCGCCTCGCCGGCGTGGTGGAAAGCGTCAGCCGTGAGGGCCTGGACCCCAAGCTGCGCCTGCTGCTGGCACTGGGCGACAGCCGCAAGGGCTTCCATGAGCTGCCGCTGGCCCAGGGCCGGGCGCTCTACGGGCACATGATCGGCATGCTCGACGTGGACCGGGAAGACGTGGCGCTGACCCGGGACATCCGCGTGCCGGTGGACGGCGGCGATATGCTGGTGCGCCTGTACCGCCCCAAGAGCGCCCCCGCCGAGGGCAGCCCGGCGATCATGTTTTTCCACGGCGGTGGCTTCACCATCGGCAGCGCCGCCGAATACGACCACCTGTGCCGCCATCTGGCCAACCGCACCGGGGCGGTGGTGCTCAACGTGGATTATCGTCTGGCCCCGGAACACCCGGCGCCCACCGCCGCCGACGACTGCCTGGCCGCCTGGCGCTGGCTCGGCGAGCAAGCCGCGGACCTGGGCCTCGACACCGGCCGGCTGGCGACCATGGGCGACAGCGCCGGCGGCAACCTCTCCATCGTGGTGGCGCAGCAGGCCAGGATCCACGGCCTGGCCGTGCCCAAGCTGGTGGCGGCGGTGTACCCGAAAACCGACGGTGCCTCCGACCTGCCCTCGGTCAGCCAGCTCGGCGGCGGCCAGGGCGGGCTGGATAGCGACATGATTCACTGGTTCCACAACCACTACATCCAGGACGACACCCTGGTGGGCGATTACCGCATCTCGCCGCTGCGCAACCCGGACATCGCCGGCCACCCGGACACCATCGTGGTCACCGCCACCGACCCGCTGCGCGACGAAGGCCTCGCCTACAGCGAGAAGCTCAAGGCCGCCGGCGTTAATGTGGTCAACCTGGACTACCCGGAGCTGGTGCACGGCTTCATCACCATGGGCGGCGCCATCCCCAGCGCCCGCCGCGCGGTGAACGCCATCGTCCAGCAGGTAAAAGAACGCCTCTGATCGGCCTTCCTGGCGCGGGCTTGTGGGAGGGCCCGCTCCTACAACCTCTTGCGTTACACTGTGCGCTCCACGGATTCAACCAAGGACTGCCATGACCGAGCGTAAACCGATCATCCTTGTCGACGGCTCCTCCTACCTTTACCGGGCCTTCCACGCGCTGCCGCCGCTGACCACCTCCACCGGCCAGCCCACCGGCGCGGTGCGCGGCGTCGCCTCGATGCTGCGCAAGATGATCAACGACTACGACCCCGAGTACATGGCGGTGGTGTTCGACGCCAAGGGCAAAACCTTCCGCGACGAACTGTTCGAGCAATACAAGGCCAACCGGCCGCCGATGCCCGACGAACTGCGCGAGCAGGTACAGCCGCTGCACGATCTGATCCGCGCCATGGGCCTGCCGCTGATCATCGAGGACGGCGTCGAAGCCGACGACGTGATCGGCACCTTCGCGCGGGTGTTCAGTGAGCAGCAGAAAGCGGTGCTGATCTCCACCGGCGACAAGGACATGGCGCAGCTGGTCAACGACCACGTCACCCTGATCAACACCATGAACAACGCCGTCTACGACATCGACGGGGTGCGCGAAAAATTCGGTGTCGGCCCGGAACTGATCATCGACTTCCTCGCCCTGATGGGCGACAAGGTGGACAACATTCCCGGTGTCCCCGGCGTCGGTGAAAAAACCGCCCTGGCCCTGCTCACCGGGTTGGGTTCCCTGGAAAATATTTACGACAACCTGGACAAAGTCGCCGAGCTGGATTTCCGCGGCGCCAAGTCCATGGGCAAAAAACTGGAAGACAACCGCGATCAGGCGTTCCTCTCCTACGAGCTGGCCACCATTAAAGTGGACTGCGAACTCAAGGAAGCCCTGGACGACCTCAAGCTGCTGACGCCCGACGCGGAAAAACTCGCCGGCTACTATCGCGACCTGGAATTCAAAGGCTGGCTCAGTGAACTGCTGGAAGGCGACGACCCGGCCGTGGACGGCGCCCCGGACATCGAAAGCGAACAGAGCATCGACCGGGACGGCTACCAGACCGTGCTTACCGAAGAAGACCTGAACGCCTGGATCGAAAAGCTGAAAAAAGCCGAGCTGTTCGCCTTCGACACCGAAACCACCAGCCTCAACTACATGGAAGCGGACCTGGTCGGCGTCAGCTTCGCCACCGCCGCTGGCGAAGCCGCCTACGTCCCCTTCGGACACGACTACCCGGGCGCGCCGGACCAGCTCGATCGCGCTCTGGTGCTCGATAAGCTCAAGCCGATTCTCGAAGACGAAAAAAGCAAAAAAGTCGGCCAGAATCTCAAATACGACATGAGCGTGCTGGCCCGCGCCGGGATCACCCTGCGCGGCGTGCAATACGACACCATGCTGGAATCCTATGTGCTCGACTCCGTGGCCACCCGCCACGACATGGATTCCCTGGCGCTGAAATATCTGGGCCACAAAAACATCAGCTTCCAGGAGATCGCCGGCAAGGGCGCCAAGCAACTCACCTTTAACCAGGTGGGCCTTGCCGAGGCCGGGCCCTACGCGTCCGAAGACGCGGACATCACCCTGCGTCTGCACCAGACCCTGTGGCCGCGCCTGGAAAAAGAAGCCGGCCTGAAAAGCGTGTTCCACGACATCGAAATGCCCCTGGTGCCGGTGCTCAGCCGTATCGAGCGCAACGGCACCTACGTGGACGCGGACATGCTCAAAAAACAGAGCACCTTCCTCGCCAAGCGCATGCTGGAACTGGAAGAAAAAGCGTTCGAAGAAGCCGGCCAGAAATTCAATCTCGGCTCGCCCAAACAGCTCGGCGAAATCCTTTACGAAAAACTGGAAATCCCGGTGATCAAAAAGACGCCCAAGGGCGCGCCGTCCACCGCCGAAGCCGTACTCCAGGATCTCGCCCTGCAGGGCTACCCGCTGCCGCAGGTGATCATGGACTACCGCGGTGTTTCCAAACTCAAGAACACCTACACCGACAAACTGCCGGAACTGATCAACCCCACCACCGGCCGCGTGCACACCTCCTACCACCAGGCGGTGGCCGCCACTGGCCGGCTGTCCTCCAGTGATCCGAACCTGCAGAACATCCCGGTGCGCAGCGAAGAAGGGCGCAAAATCCGCCTGGCGTTTTCGGCGCCCCCTTCAGAAGGTGGAGAGCGCCGCAAGATCGTCGCCTGCGACTACTCACAGATCGAACTGCGCATCATGGCGCACCTGTCCGGCGATAAAGGCCTCACCCACGCCTTCGAGAACAACCTGGATATTCACCGCGCCACCGCCGCCGAAGTCTGGGGCAAAACCCTCGACGACGTCAGCGACAACGAACGCCGCAACGCCAAAGCGATCAACTTCGGCCTGATCTACGGCATGAGCGCCTTCGGCCTCGCCAAACAGCTCGGCATCCCGCGCGGCGAAGCCCAGGAATACATCGACCGCTACTTCGACAAATACCCCGGCGTAAAACGCTACATGGAAAACACCCGCGCCGACGCCGCCGAAAAAGGCTACGTGGAAACCCTGTTCGGCCGCCGCCTCTACCTGCCGGAAATCAACAGCCGCAACGGCCAGCGCCGCCAGGCCGCCGAGCGCACCGCCATCAACGCGCCCATGCAGGGCACCGCCGCCGACATCATCAAACACGCCATGATCAAGGTTCACCTCTGGCTGGAAGACAGCGGGCTGGACGCCCTGATGATCATGCAGGTGCACGATGAGCTGGTGTTCGAAGTGAAAGAAAGCCAGGTCGAAGACCTGGTCAAAGAAGTCACCCAGCGCATGGAAGCCGCCGCCAAACTGGACGTGCCGCTGATCGTCGACGCCGGGATCGGGAACAACTGGGAAGAAGCCCACTAAAAGCGCAAAAAGGGGAGAAACGTAATGTCCAACACCTTGGGTGGGGCGAAAGCGCCGTCGTCACGGCAACTTACGGCGCTTTGGTTTTTGCCGCTGTCCGCACCATTGATGATCGGGGTGGCGCTGGCATTGCTGGCAACGTTCGCGCACTACCCGCCACCGGTTGAGTTGCTGACCCGGGAAACGTTATGGGGCGTCAGCCTTGCCGCCATGGCCTTGGTATTGTTGGTCGGTCGACGGCTGCGCAATCTTGTTATGGCCCCGGAAAGGATGGCGCATCGCCCCTTGCCGGGTAGTGCCGAATCTTCGCGGGACGTTAAGGCGTTGGCGGCCGCCAAGGTGCAAAGCAGTATGTTCATACTCCTGGGCTTGTTGAACTTCGTATCCATGTTGGTGGTGGCCGCTTGCTTCATGCACGCGGACGTGGAACTGGCGCTGCTGAACGGCGTTTATACTTTGGTGTTGGCGATCGTTACCAAGCCGGACTTTGCGTTGGCAATACGCGAGACCGAAGCGGTATTGCGGCGCCAGGGCTAAACCCTCGGGAGACCGTTCGATGGAAAAGCAGTTCTGGAAAGAAAAATGGCAGGCTCAGGAGCTGGGCTTCCATCTGCCGTTCGTGCACCCGATCCTGAAACGTAATCTGGCCGCATTCAATTTGCCCGCCGGCGCGACGGTCTTTCTGCCGCTGTGCGGCAAGACGCTGGATATCGGCTGGTTGCTGGAGCAGGGCCTGCGGGTGGTGGGCGTTGAGCTCAGTGAACTGGCGGTGAGCCAGCTGTTCGATTCGCTGGGCGTTAGCCCGGACGTGTCGCCCTGGGGTGACGGCCGGGTGTGGCGCCACGGCGCGTTGACGGTGTTCCAGGGTGATTTTTTCGCGCTCACGGCGGACGACCTGGGCGACGTGGCCATGGTCTACGATCGGGCGGCGTTGGTGGCCTTGCCGGCGGCCATGCGCGAGCGCTACGCGGCGCACCTGGCCACTGTCACGGCCCGCGTCCCGCAGTTGTTGATTACCTTCGAGTACGACCAGGGTCGCATGGACGGCCCGCCGTTCGCGGTGCCCGCCGAGGAAGTGGAACGCTTGTACGGCGGTGACTATGCTCTGGACTGTTGGTCCCGCAAGGACGTGATCGACAACCAGCCGGCGTTCCGCGAACGCGGCCTCGACCGTTTCGAGGAAATCGCCTGGCGTTTGGCCCCTCTCTGACAGGCTTTTACATCCCCCGCCTTGTTCTCGTCTCTCAGGCTACTAGTTTGAAGGTATTCGACCTTCAATCAGGAGACGGACCATGTTGAACGTGAGCGGCGAGACCGTGTGCCGCCTGGTGGAATTGGCCCAGGCCTTCCAGGCGCGGGACACGGTGGCTATGCCGGAAGACGCCGGCAACCCCATCGACGACACCGCCGGCGCGGAGGCGCTGACGGAGCCGGCGGGCGGCGAAGAGGACGGCTCGGTGGCGGAATTCCGCATCATCATCGAGGACCTGGAGCCGGACCAGCAGACCGAGGTGGTGGCGCTGATGTGGCTGGGCCGTGGCGACTTCCAGGAAGACGAGTGGGAAGAGGCCCTGCGTCTGGCCCGCGACGAGTGGACCCCGGACACCGCCGACTTCCTGCTCGGCCACCCGCTGCTGTCCGAATACCTGGTAGAGGGCCTAGCCGTGTTCGGCGTCCAGTGCGACCTCTAAGGGAGCCAGTCCCGTTTTGCTTTACCGATCTGTCGTTTAATGACGGCTTGGGCATTGTCGAGTTCACTGGTTAGCTGATGGTCCTCTATGAAGTTGCGGTGCCAAGCCTCCAGATTAGTGCTGAGTGACGAGGCTTGAGCTCGGATTAACCGGTGAATGTACTTCGGCGCCATCCCTAGTTGATCGGCGAAAACGTCCCAGTGTTTGCGATGGAGATTGCCGGGATCATTGTGACTACCCACCGGTAGAGCCAGTTGGTGGCTGATGTTGTCGATGGCTAGAGTACAGACCAGATCATAGAAGGGCGCCAGCGACCAGCCTTTCCGCCCGTGAGAGATCAGCGATAGGTTCTTCAGATGGCCGTCGGCGTTCCCCGTTAGCGCATTGAATACTTGCCAACGAGCGAAGGCTTGTAAATCCAGAGCAGGCCTTAGGCAATGCTTTTGGATGGCCGCTGCCACCTTGGCCACTGCGTTGTCCCCGGCCTCGTATTTGGCGTTATGGGAGAGTCCCTGCGCCTGGCAGAAGTCTTCTTGGTGCAAGCGATCTACAACACCGTCGTGGGTTTGGCGATCATAGCGCTCGGCGAGCGACGCGATGTGTGGGCCGATACGCACAAGGCGCACTGGAGCGACCGGCAATCCCAACTTTTCGGCGATATAGGTGGTGTAGATTTCCAGCAACGGCACTTGCTTCAGGTCGCGCACCGGAAGTTTCAATATATGTGTGGAAGCGGCGCCGTTCTCGGGTAGTTGCAGGTGCCAGGTGCCGTCGCAATTGGCTGTGGCTCGTACCGGTATTTTGTCCTGAGCGCCGGCGAGAGAAAGACGTGGTGCGGTGTCGCCGTCAAGCCAGTTGGCGCGGCCCCTCTCAATCGCTGTTATCAAGTCGGCTTGCGTGAGCACTCGAAGCGCATTCCCATCAGTATTTGGAGAATCACCTTCTGGCAGCAACTGCAATGCGCCGGCGCAGTCGCCGCCGAGCTTTTCCAGCAGTGTGAAATCGTCGTCGGCGATACCCAGCTGCCGCACCAGCCGGTCCCGGGCGTTTCCTTCCGGCAACAGATTGGCGAAGAAATGATGCCCGCGCAGATCCGGCGGCAGGAAGTCGCCGGTTTCCTCCACGGGCAGGCTGCAGGAGATCGCCCAGCCGTCTTCCAGCCAGTTGCCGTCGTAGATAAACGCCATGCGCCCGCCGCCACTATCCAACAACCGGCCGACCTTGCGGTCTCGATACCAGACGTTCAGGGCCCGGCTCATGAGACGCCCCCTCGTGGCACGGCGAACAGATCCAGTCCCACCAGCCGGGCGATCTTTAGCGCCAGCCCCAGGCGCACCGTGTCCTTGCCGCGCTCAAGCTCCGACAAAAAGCGCGGGCCGACGCCAGCGATTTCCGCCAGATCCACCTGGGTCAGACCCTGGGCCTTACGGGCGGCGCGAATACGCCGGCCGAGCTCTTCCGGGCTGTCCACGTTGTACTGTCTCGGCACGGCGCTCATTGAGGCGGCTCCAAATATTCCTGATCGGTAATATTAGAGCGATATTCAGGCCGAAGTCCAATAATCATACCGATCGGGACTAAAAAGTGGATTCTAAGGGAAATCCGAGCAATTTATCCCGATCGGTACTATCTCGAGAGCTGGAAAGCCGGCTTGTCAGGTTGGAGCGACGCCGCCCGGGCGTTTACCAGGGCAGCTCGCTGCCGTCGGAGTGCCAAAAGGTGCCGGTGTTGTCCAGGTTGAGCTCGTCCATGCGCTGCACCAGGCGGTGGGCGGCCTTCTCGGCGGTGATGTGCCCGGTGTGGCCGGTCATGTCGGTCTGCACATAGCCCGGGTGCAGAATCGCCACGGCGATGCCCTTGTCCTTCAGGTCCACGGCGAGGGATTTGCCGGCGGCGTTGAGGCCGGCCTTGCTGATGCGGTAGCCGTACTTCTTGCCGGAATCGTTATCGGCGATGGAGCCCATGCGCGAGGTCATCAGGCCCACCTTGCCGCCGTCGCCGAGGTTGTCCAGCAGGGCGTGGGTGACCCGCAGCGGGCCCAGGGTGTTCACTTCGAACTGCTTCTGGATCTGCTCGAAGTTCATGTCCTCCAGGGTTTCGCTCTCCATCATGCCGGCGTTGTTGTAAAGCACGTCCACGCGGGTGTCGCCCAGTTCCTGTTTGAGGGTTTGCACGTCCTCGGCGCGGCTCACGTCGATGCCCTCGATCACGCGCACGCCCAGGTCGTGCAGGTCTTCGCCGCCTTTCTTCACGGCGGAAGAGCGGCACACCGCGATAACGTGATTGCCGCGCGCTTTCCACAGGCGCGCCATGTCATAGCCGATGCCGCGGTTGGCACCGGTGATTACGATGGTCTGGCTCATTGGTTCCGTCCTTGCGGTTGCGTTGCGATGCCCCACAACCTGGGGCCTGCCGGCGCCCGGGGCAACCCGTGGGCCGGTGCTCAAAACAGACTTTTACGTTCCCATGGTGGCAGCACTCGGCGCCGGGCGCGGGAACCTGTTACATTCCAAGTCCTTCACAATTTCCTGGTTAAAAGGATCGACCCATGACTATTTCCGTAGGCGATAAGATTCCCGACGTAACTATCAAAACCAACGGCGCTAAAGGCCCAGAGGACCTCTCCACCGGTGAGTTCTTCAAAGGCCGCAAGGTGGTGCTGTTCGCGGTGCCTGGCGCGTTCACCCCGGGTTGCTCCAACACCCACATGCCCGGTTTCGTGGTGGAAGCGGACGAGCTGCTCTCCAAGGTGGACGCGATCGCCTGCCTGGCCACCAACGACGCCTTCGTAATGGACGCCTGGCAGAAGGACCAGAACGCCGAGCGCATCACCATGCTCGCGGACGGCAACGCGGAATTCGTCAAGGCTCTGGGGCTGGAGCTGGACGCCACCGGCGGCGGCATGGGCATCCGCAGCAAGCGCTTCGCGCTGGTCGCCAATGACGGCGTGGTGGAGTATCTCGGCGTGGACGCCAAGGGCGTGGAAGACAGCAGCGCCCAGACCGTGCTCAAGCACATTTGAGGGCGCGGTAAAGCCGCGGCTAGTGCAGCTGGTCGGGGTCGCGGGTGAAGCGGTGTGGCGGCAGCGTGACGCCGCTGACCCGTTCGCCGATCAATACTGTTTCGCCGTGATAGCGTTCGCCGCCGGTGACCGTGAACTCAAAGTCGTAGCGTCGCCACAGCCCCCATTTGCCATTGGTGTCGCGGCGCAGGCGCAGGCTTTTCAGACCCACGGTCTGGTCGAGCAAGAGTACCTGCTCTTGCTGGCAGTGGCGGCGGGTGGCGCGCAACGCCGTTTCACGCAGGCGCTGGGCGCGCCAGAACAGCGCCGCGCCGATCACCAGGGCGCTCAGTAACAGAAGATCGGTCAGTTCCAGGTTCACGGTATATCCGCATTGTGAGTTTGGCGTTCATGGTAAGGGGCCGCGGCCCTTAATGAAATGCAACCGTGCAAGGAGAGAGTCATGGTTGGAATCGTGGAGAAATTACGGCGTTTGCTGCGCGGTGACAGCGCGGCGAGGGCCCCTCGGGACGACAGTCAGGCGCCGGATGAGGACCAGGCGGTGCGCATGCACTACCCGGAGGCGGGTCCCCACGCCAACATGGGCGAGCACGGCGCCGCCCACCCGGATGATGACCCGGAAGACCTGCACCACGGTCGCCGCCGGCTTAAGGAAAGCCACACCAGCCACTGGGACCTGGACTACATGTCCCGCGATGAGATGGAGGAACTGGCCAAAGCGAACCGTAAGTCCGGCGACAAGGACGATCAGGACTAGTTTTTCAGCGCTAGTTCTTCAGCCGATAGCCGGTTTTGAAAATCCACCAGATGGTCACCAGGCAGAGCAGCATGAACAGCACCGTCATGCCCAGGCTCACCGCCACGTTCACATCGGCCACGCCGTAGAAGCTCCAGCGGAAGCCGCTGATCAGGTACACCACCGGGTTGAACAGTGTCACCGTTTGCCAGAACGGCGGCAGCATGTTCACGGAATAGAAGGTCCCGCCCAGAAACGTCAGCGGCGTCACGATCATCATCGGGATGATCTGCAGCTTCTCAAAGCCGTCCGCCCAGATGCCGATGATGAAGCCGAACAGGCTGAACGTCACCGCCGTGAGCACCAGGAAGAACAGCATGGCGAACGGGTGCTCGATGCCGAAATCCACGAACAGGCGTGAGGTGGCGAGAATCAGCAGGCCGAGAATGATCGACTTGCTGGCGGCGGCGCCCACATAGCCGAGCACCACTTCCACATAGGACACCGGCGCGGACAGCACCTCGTAAATGGTGCCGCTGAACTTCGGCATGTAAATGCCGAACGAGGCGTTGGAGATGCTTTCATTCAGCAGCATCAGCATGATCAGGCCGGGGATGATAAAGGCGCCGTAGCTGATGCCGTCGATCTCCACCATGCGTGAGCCGATCGCCGAACCGAACACCACGAAATACAACGAGGTGGAAATCACCGGCGAGGCGATGCTCTGCATCAGGGTGCGCCAGGTGCGGGCCATTTCGAACAGATAGATGGCGCGAATCGCATGCAGGTTCATTGGCTGTCTCCGGCAGCGGGTTGGGTGGTGTCCGGGCCGCCCGGTTTGCCGTTATGGACCAGGTCGACGAAGATTTCCTCCAGCGAGCTTTCCCGCGTGCGCAGATCGCGGAACTCAATGCCCAGCTCGCCCAGGCGACGCAGCAGGCCGGCGATGTCGCCGTGTTCGTGGCGGGCGTCGAAGCTATACACCAGCTCGTGGCCGTCGCCGGACAGCGTCAGTGACAGCGGCGCCAGACTGTCCGGCACCGCCGCCAGCGGTTCGGAAAGCTGCAGGCGCAGCTCCTTGCGGCCCAGCTTTTCCATCAGGGTGTGCTTGTTCTCCACCAGAATAATTTCACCCCGGTTGATGACGCCGACCCGGTCGGCCATCTCTTCCGCCTCCTCGATGTAGTGGGTGGTGAGAATAATGGTCACGCCGTTTTCGCGCAGGCCGCGCACCATTTCCCACATGTCCCGGCGCAGCTCCACGTCCACCCCGGCGGTGGGCTCGTCGAGAAACAGAATGCGCGGCTCGTGGGCCAGCGCCTTGGCGATCATCACGCGCCGCTTCATGCCGCCGGACAGCGCGATGATCTTGTCGTTGCGTTTGTCCCAAAGCGACAGATCACGCAGGACTTTCTCCACGTAGTCCGGGTTCTTGGGTTTGCCGAACAGGCCACGGCTGAACGTCACCGTGGCCCAGACCGTCTCGAAGGCGTCGGTGGACAGCTCCTGGGGCACCAGGCCGATGGTGGAACGGGCGGCACGGAAATCCCGCACGATGTCGTGACCGTCGGCCAGTACGGTGCCGCTGGTGGGATTGACGATGCCGCAGATGACACTGATCAGGGTCGTCTTGCCGGCGCCGTTGGGGCCCAGCAGGGCGAAGATCTCGCCCCGGCGAATTTCCAGATTGACGTCCTTGAGAGCCCGGAATCCTGAGTCATAGGTTTTGTTGAGTTGTTGCACGGAAATGATATTACTCACGACCACTCCTTGAATGTTTTCGTTGTGCGCCCGTTGGGTCGTTCGGGAGCCGCGAAAAACGACACCGTAGTATGCCTGAGACGGCGGTCCCCGGTCGTGCACGGGTTCATGACAGTGCCTGGTAGTCGGTGCCGGCCCTGGCGTCGCGCAACGCGGACGCCCACCAGCGCAATTGCGTCAGCAGTGTGCTCAGGTTGCGATCCCCCCGTTCCATATCCCGCCAGCGGTGCTGCTCGTCGAAGTGTGCCCAGACATTGGGGAAGCTGACCACCTGACGGAGGGTGGTGGCGTGCAGTTCGGCGAATACCTGGCGCAGATGCTCCACCGCGCGGCTGCCCCCGGAGAGACCGCCGTAGGAAACGAACGCCACGGGTTTGGCGTGCCAGGGCTGATTGAAGCCGTCGATGAAATGCTTCAGCGCCGCCGGGAAGCTGTGATTGTACTCCGGCGTCACCACGATGAAGGCGTCGGCCTGGGTAAGGCGACCGGCGACGGCGTCTTCCTCCGCGCCGCCGGCACCGCGTAAATCGATGAGACCCTCGGCCAGAGGGTCGATGATGTCCAGCGAATAGTCGTCCCGCGCCTGGACACGGTCGGCCACCCAGCCGGCGACCGCGTCACACAGCCTTCCGTTACGGACACTGCCGTAGATCACCGCGAGCTTGATGGGCTTTGACATGGTTCGTCTCCTCACTTGTGTGCTGATCGTTGGACGCCACTTTGAGACCTGAAGTAAGGTTGAGATCAATGCAAAATGGAAAAGGTTGTCACGATGAGCAAGATAGCGGTGGCCGATATCGGCAAGGCGTTGACGCCGGGGGAAGTGGCCCGGCGCAGCGGCGTGGCGGTATCGGCATTACACTTCTATGAAAAGAAAGGTCTGATTCACAGTGTCCGAAGCAGCGGTAACCAGCGCCGCTACAGCCGGGACGTGCTCCGTCGCGTGGCGGTGATCAAGGTGGCGCAGCGGATCGGCATTCCACTCGCGGAGATCGGCCGGGCACTGGCCGAGCTGCCGGACGGCCGCACCCCCAACGCCCACGACTGGAAACGTCTGTCGGCGCATTGGCGTCATGATCTGGACGAACGCATTCAAAGCCTGACGCAACTTCGCGATCAGCTCGACGGCTGCATCGGCTGCGGCTGTTTGTCGATCAACGCCTGCCGGCTTCGCAACCCGCTGGATGAGCTGTCCGAGGACGGTCCCGGGCCGCGGTTACTGGAGCCGGAGTAGCGTCGCCGGCTGTAAATTCCGGTAAACAAAAACCTCGGCCGCGTCCGCTTCCGGTATCTTGGTCCGCATTCATAGCCCGCGATCACAGGAGAGCCAGCCATGACGTTGTTTGAAGCACTCAGAGAAGACCACGACACCCAGCGGACCCTGTTGGGGCTTTTGATCAAAACCCACGGCGACAGCGACGGTCGCGAGGAACTGTTCGAAAAGGTAAAGCAGGCCCTCAGCAGCCATGCCGCCGCCGAGGAACGGGCGCTCTACATTCCGATGATGGAACTGGACATGACCCAGGAAAAGGCTCGTCACAGTGTCGCCGAGCACCATGAGATCGATGAACTGGTGGAAGAACTGGAAGACACGGATTTCAGCTCGCCGGGCTGGCTGGCCGCCGCTAAAAAGCTGCACGAGCTGGTCACTCACCACCTGGACGAAGAAGAGCAGGAAGTGTTCCAGCTCGCCGGGCGCGCCCTGAGCGACGACGACAAGACACGTCTGGCGGATACCTACCGGGACGAAATGGCCGCCGCCCAGTAAACCCTCCGGGCTTCGGTCCGGCGCCTTATCAGCGCTGTGGTAAAATACGTTCGGCTCCGGCATGGCACCCGTGCCGGGAGCGGATAAGGAGACGTGGAGCCATGAGTATTCTGCAACTGCCCCACGACCAGCCCGCGGCCGTGTTGATCGACTGGCACGCGACCCTGGTGGATACCCACGACGCCATGTACCACGCCGTCGACGATGTGCTGCCCAGGCTTAAAGAGCTGGGGCTTTGGGACCGGCTGCTCAAACCGGGAGAATCGAAGACCATCGAGGACGCCAAGCTGGTCAAGTATGTGCGCGAGCACAACAAGCTGCACCCCAAGATCACCGCCCAGCGGAAAATCTCGCGCACCGATATCTTCGAAGTGCTGTTCGGCGCCGACGGCGACGCCAAGCGTCGTATTCATCACGCCTTTGATGACTGCTACAAAAAGTATGTGGACGAGGTTCACCCGCTGGAAGAAGACATCCGTGTTCAGCTGGAGCGGTTGCGCCAGTCCGGCGTGCCGGTGGCGTTGATCTCCAACCGCAAGCGCGAGTTTCTTGAGCACGAGCTGCGCATTGTCGACGGCACCGGCTGGGAAGACCTGTTCGACACCATTGTCTGCGGCGATGACGTGGCACACCGCAAGCCGGCGCCGGACATGCTGCTCAAGGCGCTCGACAACCTCGGCCTGACGCCGGCGGAAAACTGCTGGTACGTGGGCGATAGCACCACCGACGTGATTGCCGCCAAGGAAGCCGGCATCACCGCGATCTTTTATAACGGCGCCGGCTGGCCGGATTCCTGGCTGGATAAGATTTTCCCCAATACCGTCAGCCACCCGCACCGCCCGGACGCGGTGGTCACCAGCATCGCCGACCTGGTGCATCTGGCGCGGGTGATGCTCGCCCAGGGCAAGCGGGTGGACCGGGCCAGGGGCTAGGCCTTCATCGCCCGCCGATTGGCCCGCCGTGAATGTGGCACCATGGTACGATATTTGCCCATCGACCGCCTTCACAGCAGGACACAGCGATGAATCAATACGCCGGACCCGCCCCCGAAGCACGCCACCATGCCTTCCGTGATGACGCCCTCGGCGACCACGACGCCACCGCCCTGGCCGACTTGTTGCGCCGTGGTGAGCGCAGCGCGGCGGAGCTCACCGACGCCGCCATGGAGCGAATCCAGGCGGTGAATCCGGCACTGAACGGGCTGGCGCTGGACACCTTCCAAACCGCCCGCCAGGGCGCGGGCCAGTGTCAACAGGGTGGCGGCGAATTCGCCGGTGTGCCCAGCCTGATCAAGGACAATATCGATGTGGCCGGCCTGCCCACCGGCCACGGGGCCAGCGCCGTGCGGCCACGCAACGCGGCCAAGCACAGCCACTTCGCGCGCCAGTATCTGGACCAGGGGTTCGTGCTGATGGGCAAAACCCGGCTGCCGGATTTCGGCTTCAGCGCCACCACCGAATACGCCGGCGCGCCCGCCACCCGTAACCCCTGGGCGCCGGGTTATTCCAGCGGTGCTTCCTCCGGCGGCAGCGCCGCCCTGGTGGCGGCCGGCGCGGTGCCCATCGCCCACGGCAACGACGGTGGCGGTTCGATCCGCATTCCCGCCGCCTGCTGCGGCCTGGTGGGGCTCAAGCCCACCCGTGGGCGGCTGGTGAAATCGGAAGCGTCCCGCTCATTGCCCATCGACATCATCGCCGAAGGCGTGCTGACCCGCAGCGTGCGCGACACCGCCAACTTCTTCGCCGCCGCCGAGCAGTATTACCTTAACCCCAAGCTGCCGCCGATTGGCCGCGTCGAGGGGCCGGGTAGCCGGCGGCTGCGTGTGGGCCTGGTGATGGACTCGATCACCGGCAGCCCCACCTGCCCGCAGACCCGCGCGGCGGTGGAAGACGCCGGCCATCTGCTGGCCGGGCTCGGCCACCAGGTGGAAGAAGCACCGGTGCCGCTGGAACGCCGCTTTATCGATGACTTCGTGCTGTACTACGGCTTTATGGCGTTCATGGTCAGCACCTTTGGCCGGCCCATGTTCGGACCCGGCTTCGATGCCGCGGAACTGGACGGCTTGACCCGTGGGTTGAGCCGCTATTACCGGCGCAGGCTGTGGAAAACCCCCGCCATGCTGTACCAGCTGAAACGCACCTGGGCCACCTACGCCCGCTCGTTCGAACACTATGACGTGGTGTTGTCGCCGGTGCTTGCCCACACCACGCCGCCGCTCGGCTACCTGAGCCCCAATGTGGACTTCGAGGTGCTGATCGACCGGCTGATCAAGTACGTCAGCTTCACCCCCGCCAACAACGCCTCCGGCAGCCCGGCGCTGTCGTTGCCGCTGGGCGAAAGCCGCGAGGGCCTGCCCATCGGCGTGCAGTTCTCGGCCCTGCAGGGCGCCGAAAAAACCCTGCTGGAACTGGCCTTCGAACTGGAGCAGGCGCGCCCCTGGCGGCGCATCCAGGACTGACCGCCGCTACGGCTCGCGGTGTTTGAAGAACGTCTGGATGCTGGAGAAGTCCTTGCCGCTCAGGCCCTGGTTGCCCAGCGCCGCGTACAGGCTTTTCGCCAGCGACCCCATCGGTGTGCTGGACTGGCTGGCGAGCGCCGCTTCCAATGCCAGGCCCAGGTCCTTGTTCATCAGCTTCACCGCGAAGCCGCCGTTGTAGTCGTTGCTGGACGGCACGCCGTCCATCACGCCGGGCCAGGGGTTGTACACCTCCAGGGACCAGTTGCGCCCGGAGCTGGCTTTCATGATGTCGGAGAGCACCGCCGGGTCCAGGCCGTGGTCGGCGCCCAGCTGCAGGGCCTCGGCGGTGCCGATCATGTGCACGGCAAGCAGCATGTTGTTGCAGATTTTCGCCACCTGGCCGGCGCCGTTGTCCCCGGCGCGGAACACGTTCTTGCCCATGCAGTCCAGCACCGGACGGGCGCGTTCCACCGCCGCTTCCGGGCCGCCGCAGATAAAGGTGAGCGTGCCCGCCTTGGCGCCGCCGACGCCGCCGGACACCGGGGCGTCGATCATGGTGCGGCCGCTGTCGGCGGCGGCGGTGGCCACCCGGCGCGCGGTGTCCGCGTCGATGGTGGAGCAGTCGATGATCAGGGTGTCCGGGTGGATCGCGTCCAGCACGCCGTCGTCGCCCAAGTACAAGCCGGTGACCGCGCCGGCGGACGGTAGCATGCTGATCACCACGTCGGCGCCGGCCACCGCCACTTGCGGGTCGGCGGCCACGGCGACGCCGTCCGCCTCCACGGTCTTAAGCAGTTCGGGCACCAGGTCGAAGGCGGTCACCGTGTGGCCGGCCTTGACCAGATTGGCAGCCATGGGCCCGCCCATATTGCCGACGCCAAAGAATCCGATGTTCATATTGTTCTCCTTTTTGAATCGGGCCTTATAAGAAGCTCAGGTCTTTCAGTACCCGGCGGGCGATGATCACCCGCATGATTTCGTTGGTGCCTTCCAGAATCTGGTGCACCCGGCTGTCGCGCACATAGCGCTCCAGCGGGTATTCCTTGATGTAGCCGTAGCCGCCGTGCAGTTGCAGCGCCTGGTTGCAGACGTCGAAGCACAGGTCGGTGGCGAGCCGCTTGGCCATGGCGCAGAAGGTGCCCTTGTCCGCGTCGCCGTTATCCAGCTTCCAGGCCGCCAGCCGCACCATTTGCTGCGCCGCCACCAGGTGGGTGGCCATGTCCGCCAGGGTGAACTGCACGCTCTGGAACTCGCTCACCGGCTGGTCGAACTGGCGGCGTTCCTGCACGTAGCTCTGCGCCTGGGCCAGCGCCGCCGAGGCCGCGCCCAGCGAGCAGCTGGCGATATTGATGCGCCCGCCGTCCAGGCCCGCCATGGCGATCTTGAAGCCCTGGCCCTCGTCGCCGATGCGGTGGTCCACCGGGATGCGCGCGTCCTCGAGAATCACCGCCCGGGTGGGTTGGCTTTTCCAGCCCATCTTGTCTTCGTTGCGGCCGTAGCTGACGCCCGGGGTGTCCGCGGGAATCGCGAAGCAGGAAATGCCGCCCGCGCCGGGCCCGCCGGTGCGCGCCATCAGCACCAGCAGGTCGGTGTCGCCGGCCCCGGAGATAAACGCCTTGGCCCCGTTCAACACATAGTGGTCGCCGTCGCGGCGGGCGCTGGTTTTCAGCGACGCCGCGTCGGAGCCGGCGCCGGGCTCGGTGAGGCAGTAGGAGGCCAGCGCCTCGCCGCTCATCAGCGGCCCGTTCCAGCGTTGGCGCACCGCTTCCGAGCCGAACCGGGACAGCATCCAGGTGGCCATGTTGTGGATGGTGATGAACGCGGTGGTGGAGGTGCAGCCCGCCGCCATCTGCTCGAAGATCAGCGCCGCGTCGAGCCGGCTCAGGCCCATGCCGCCCTGGTCCTCGTCGCAGTACAGCGAACAAAACCCCAGCTCGCCGGCACGGCGGATAGTGTCCTTGGGAAAGGTGCCGTGCAGATCCCACTCGGCGGCGAACGGCGCCAGTTCCTTGTCGGCGAACTGGCGCGCGGTATCGCGGAACGCCAGCTGCTCGTCGGTGAAGTTAAAGTCCATGGCTATTTCAGGCTGGTCATTTCAAATGAATGGTCATATTCGGGCCGCCGTGGGCGCCGTCCGGAATGTCGTCGTCGAACCAGCGGCTGGTGACGGTTTTGGTCTCGGTGTAGAAGCGCACCGCCTGCTTGCCGTAGGCGTGCTGGTCGCCGTAGAAAGAGCCTTTCCAGCCGGTGAAGCTGAAGAACGGCAGCGGCACCGGGATCGGCACATTGATGCCCACCTGGCCCACTTCCACCTCGTGCTGGTACTTGCGCGCGGCGGCGCCGCTGGCGGTGAAGATCGAGGTGCCGTTGCCGTAGGGGCTGTTGTTCACCAGTTCAAGCGCCTCTTCCAGGGTGTCCACGGTCATGCAGCACAGTACCGGGCCGAAGATCTCTTCTTTGTAGAGCGCCATCTCCGAGGTCACGTCGCTGAACAGGGTGGGGCCCACCCAGTTGCCGTCGGGCAGCCCGTCCACGGTGCAATCGGAACCGTCCAGCAGGCAGGTGGCGCCTTCTTCCTGGCCCTGCTTGATCAGCGTCAGCACCCGGTCGCGGGCCTTGGGGCTGATCTGCGGGCCGTAGGCGGCGTTCTCGTCGTCCCAGGCGCCGGGGCGGATCTTCGCCAGCTCGTCCTTGAGTTCGTCGATCCATTGTTTCGACTCGCCCACGAACACCGCCACGCTGATCGCCATGCAACGCTGGCCGGCGGCGCCGCAGGAGGCGCCTACCAGGTTGCTGATCACCTGATCCTTGCGCGCGTCCGGCATCACCACCATGTGGTTCTTGGCGCCGGCAAAGCACTGGGCGCGTTTGAGATGGTCGGTGGCGGTGCGGTAGACGTGCTGGCCCACCGGCACCGAGCCAACGAAGGACACCGCCTTGATCTCCGGGTGGGTGAGCAGGGTGTCCACCTGCTCCTTGCCGCCGTGGATCACCTGCAGCAGGTTCTTGGGCGCGCCGGCGCGCAGAAACAGCTCGGCGAGAATATTGGGGGTCATCGGGTCCTGTTCGGAGGGCTTGAGCACGAAGCTGTTGCCGCAGGCGATGGCCATCGGGAACATCCACAGCGGAATCATCGCCGGGAAGTTGAACGGCGTGATGCCCGCGCACACGCCCAGCGGCTGGGTCCAGGCGTGGCCGTCGATACCACGGGCCACGTTTTCCACCGTCTCGCCCATCATCAGCGAGGCAATGTTGGCGGCGTGCTCCACCACCTCGATACCGCGCCACACATCGCCCTTGGCGTCGGCGAACACCTTGCCGGTTTCCTTGGCCAGTACCTCGGCGATTTCGTCGTGGTGTTCCTTGAGCAGGTGCTGGTAGCGCAGCATCACCCGGGCACGTTCGGAGACCGGCGTTTCACGCCATTCCAGGAACGCCTGGCGGGCGGATTGGATGGCGCTTTCCATTTCCTCGGCGGTGGCCGCCGGCACTTCGCAGAGCACCGCCTGGGTGGCCGGGTTGGTGACTGGAATCCAGGTGTCGGTCTGGCTTTGCTGGAATTCGCCGTTGATCAGTTGCGGCAGTCGCGTGGTCATGGAGCCTCCGAAAGTGGGGTGTTGTTCTATTATTGCTATGGTGTACCACAGTATCGTCCCCATGCGGATGGTTTCTATTGACCACTAATGGACTATATTGCGGTATGGAATCCAGCGACGTCTCCGTTATCGAGACCTCCCAGTGGCCGTTGCCGCGGGACGGTCGTCGCATCGTGGTGCCCCAGGCGCTGATACAGACGCTGGGCGCGCACCCGTTGTGCGGCGACTGCCTGCCCCACGGGGTGGGCTATTACCCGCGCGCCGCCGGCCATCAGATGGGGCGCGCCTCGCCCCGCGATCATCTGCTTATTTATTGCGTGGCCGGCCGGGGTGAGGTGGACCTGGGCGGTGACCCCCATCCGGTGGGCGCTGGTGACGTCTTGCTGTTCCGCGAAGGCCAGCCGCACCGCTACCGGGCCCGCCCGGACGACCCCTGGACCATCTACTGGGTGCACCTGGGTGGCGCCGCCGTGGACCTGTTTTTCGACGCCATCGAACCGGACCCGCGCGCCGGGCTGGTGCCGGTGGGCCTGCACTCGCGGCTCAGTGAAGAATTCGAAGTGCTGCTCGCCACCGCCGTCAGCTTTCAGATTCACCACCAGGTGCACGCCGCCAACGTGCTGCGCGGCTTGCTCACCTTTCTGGCGCTGGTACGCCGCCGCCAGCAGGCCCGCCAGGCGGCGCTGGACGTGGACCGGGTGCAGAGCTACCTGCAAAGCCGCCTGCACGAACGGCTCGCCCTGGACGACCTGGTCGCCGCCACCAGCACCCTGTCGCGCTATCACTTTATCCGCGAGTACAAACGCCTCACCGGGCAGACGCCCATGCAGGCCTTCCAGCACCTCAAGATCAGCCGCGCCTGCTACCTGCTCGACGTCAGCGACCTGGGCGTCAGCGACATCGCCCGCCACCTGGGCCACGACGACCCCTACTACTTCTCGCGCCTGTTCAAAAAAGTGATGGGCGTAGCGCCCCGTCACTACCGTCGCGAACGCTCCGCCCACTAAGCCACCTTGTGGGAGCAGGCCCCGCCCGCGAAAGGGAGCGACGCTCCCGGCAAAGGTTGCCCCGCAGGATGCCAGAGACGCTTTTAAGACGCCCCCGACCGCCAGTTAAGAAACGCTTCACCCGCCTGCTCGACAGCGTTTTCCAAAGCATCCCGACGCTTCACATCCCCGGGCTCCCGGGGCGGATCCTGCAGCGCCTTCTGCAGCCGCTGGCGCTGACCGCGCGGTAACTGTTCCAGCCAATGACGGTCCGCGTCGCCGAGAGTGAGCGGGTCACGCCCGGCGTGATTGCGATGGCTGACCTGGTGCCAGTGCTCCAGGGCCCGGCCCAGCACCACGTAGCCGAACTGCGGATCGCGCACCGGCCCGAAGGCGGCCTCGGTGCCGCCGGTAAAGCGCTCCAGCATTTTAAAGGCGCCCAGCTTGTCGGCGTATTTGCCGCCGTAGAAGACGCTGCCGGCGGCGCCCAGCACCCCGCCGATGAGCGCGCCGGCCCCCAGTGAATGGCCGGCGGTGAGCGCGTCGATGCCGGCGCCGCCAAGAGCGCCGGCGCCGAAGCCGGCGGTGGCCAGGTAGGTGCGGCTCACCCCCCAGGTCCGGCGGGCCTGTTCGCTGAACAGATCGCTGCCGGGCTGCCAGGCCAGGGCCTGCTCCCGGCGGCGCAGGTGGCGGTGTTGGTAGAGGGCTTCCACGTCGCGGCGCAGGCGCTGCTCCCGTTGGCGCTGCCAGTCCCGCCAGCGTTGCCCGAGGTCGTGTTCGAGCGCGTCGCGGTTGCCGTCGTCACGCAGCCGGCCGGTTTCCCGGTGAGTCAGCATGTCCGCCAGGGCGGCGGCGATCAGTTGCAGGGCCTGGTGCTGGCGGTGCCGGCGCTGGTCGCGCAGATGGGCGGTGGCTTCCTCAAGCGGCGCTTCCCATTCCGGGGCCAGCTGGCCAAAACCGCGCAGCAGGCTCAGGTGGGCGTCGAAGGGGGCGTGCACGGCGTCGAAGTCGCGCACGATCTGGAAATACTGACCCAGGGCGGCGCGCCAGTCGGCCAGGTGGTCGCCCGCGCCGATGCGGTTGATCAGCGCCAGGCTGGGGCGGCCGGTCCAGCGCAGGATTTCCATTTCCGCTTCCTGTTCGCGGCTGTAGGGCACCGCGCCGTCCACCACGTAGAGAATGCCGGCGCCGTCCAGTATCGGCGTCAGCAGCTGGCATTCGTCATGGAAACGCGGGTCGTCGCGGTGTTGGGTGACGAAGGCGCGCACCGTGTCCGGCCGGTCCGACGCCGACAGGCTGTGCGCCTGCAGCCAGGCCAGCACCCGGCGCGGGCGCTGGAAGCCGGGGGTGTCGATCAGTTCGTACAGCAGCCGGTCGTCCACCCGCAGCGGGTAGTGGCCGTTCTCCCGGGTGGTGCCCGGCTCCAGGGCGATGGCGATGCCGTCGTTCTGGGCCAGGGTGGCGACAATGCTCGACTTGCCCTTGTTCGGGTGGCCGACCACGGCGAAACGGGGGGTGGCGTGCTCGGTCATGGGCGGCACAGCCTGACCGGCTTGTGCCGGCCCACGAAGCGTTGCCACTGGGCCAGCAAGGCGCCGTCCACGACGGCGGTTTTATCGTCGTTGGCGAGCGGCAGCAGCATGATGTCGGTGTCCGCCGGCAGGCAGTGGCGGGCGTCGTCGAGGAAGTCCGCCAGCTCCCCGGTGGGCGGCTCCCAGCCGCGCGCCAGGAGCACCACCGGCAGGCCCAGGTCGGCGCGGGCGAGGGTGTCGCGGTCCTGCTCCAGGCTGGCGCTGCCGCCGGCCTCAAGCACCTGCGCCGGTGCCTGCTCGAGCAGACGCCCGGCGAGATCGGCGCTGCCGGCGCCGGCCCAGCGGATTACCACGCCGCGTTCCGGCGCTGGCGCCAGCTCGGTGGCGGCGGGCACCGCCGGCCCTGGCCCGGCGGCGGCCGGTGCCTGACCGCTGTCCACCCAGGGCGTGGCGAACCGTTCGCGCAGTGCCACCCAGCCCGGGTGCCGTTGCAGCAGCGCCCTGGCCCGGTGGTTGAGGTGCAGACGCGCCAGCCCCAGCAGCGCTAAACGGGGCAGCAGTACATAGCAGAGCCAAAGCATGGCCAGGAAGGGCCACCAGGCGCCCAGCCGTTCCGGGTCGGCGGGGGCCTCACTGACCAGCCGGAAGTAGCGGGACTGCTCCACCAGTTCCAGGCCCGGCACGGCGGCGGGCAGCCAGCCGCGCCAGGGCCAGGCGAGCTGTTCCACCAGGGCGTGGTAGGCGGGCGCCGAGGTCTGCAGGGTGGTGCTCCAGCCGAACGCCAGATCGCGCACCAGCACCTGGGCCAACAGGGTCAGCAGCGCGGTGACGGCGAACGCCAGGCCGGCGCCGTGGGCGGCGCGGGCGGCGAGCTGCGGGTGCAGCTGGCGCAGCACCGGCGTGTCCGCGCCGTCGCCCCGGCCCAGCAGGCGGCCCCAGGGGCGCCGGCCGCTTAACGCCTGGGCGCTGGTCGCCAGGGCGAGCACCAGTTGCAGCAGCGCCAGCGCCATAATCAGGGTGACGTTGATGCGGCCCTGGCCGTCCACGTACAGCACGCCGAGCATGGTCAGCACGCCCAGCACCGCGCCGGCCACGGTCAGCGCGGCGCGGCCCCGGCGCCAGGACCGCAGGGCATCGCCGGCGCCGGGGGCGTCCACCGCGCTGAGCCAGGCGGCGGCGTCCGGCGGCGGCGCGCCGTCCTGTTGACGGGCCAGCGCCAGACGGCGGTCACGGCGATGCAGAAAATCCGGGGTGTGCTGCTGGTCGCGGCGGTATTGCGCGTCGAAGTCCAGTAACCGGCGTACGGGCGAAAGCGGCAAAGCGGTGTCCTTGGACGGGGGTTATTTGACCGGCACGGTATAAGCTACGCCTTCCTTCGCGCAGCCACTGCAGGCGTTGCTGTATTCGCCCAGGGTCTTGCCGTTCTTGTCCAGGCCGGTCACCGGGCGGTAGTCCATGGTACACATTTGCGGTCGCGGCTCCGGGCAGGCGCGGGCGTTGTCGGGCAGGTTCGCCGGGGCATGGGTGCAGCCGGCGGCGGCCAGGATCAGCGTCAGGCCGGCGAGAGGAAAGCGAATCATGGGCGTCTCCGGGTTGGTGGCGTGTTGTATCCTGGGTCCATGTTAAAGGTGGACCCGGGGCGGGCAAGCAAGTTCTTTAAGTCGTCCGGCCATCCGTGGCAATATTATTGACCTTATTTCTGACGGGAACCCCATGAATCACGTTGATTGGCGCGCGGAAGCGGCCGCCATCTGGCGGCCCAGGCAGCAACGGTTGAGACCGGTGCGGCACCTGGATCCGGTGGCGCTGGGCGATCTGCTCGGCGTGGACACGCAGAAGCGCAAGCTGGTGCAGAACACCGAGCGCTTCCTGGCCGGCAAACCGGCCAACCATGTGCTGCTGTGGGGCAGCCGGGGCACCGGCAAGTCGTCGCTGGTGAAAGCGCTGCTCAATGAGTACGCCCCGCGCGGGCTGCGCATGATCGAGGTGGAAAAACACGACCTGGTGGACCTGCCGGAGATCGTCGACGATCTGCGCGAGCGCGCCCAGCGTTTCGTGGTGTACTGCGACGATATCGCCTTCGAGGACGGCGAAACCCAGTACAAGCATCTCAAAAGCGTGTTGGAGGGTTCGCTGGAGTTGCCGCCGGAGAACGTCCGGTTGTACGCCACCAGTAACCGCCGGCATCTGGTGTCCGAGTACCAGTCCGATAACGAGCAGAGCCGGGTGGTGGGCCGCGAGATTCACCACGGCGACGTGGTGGAGGAGAAAATTTCCCTGTCCGACCGGTTCGGCCTGTCGCTGAGCTTTTACCCGATCAACGAAGAGCAGTATTTCGAGATCGTTGATCACCTGTTCGGCGAGGTCGCCGACCGCGATCAACTGCACATTCTCGCCCGCCGCTTTTCCATGGAGCGGGGCGGGCGCTCGGGACGCACCGCCCGGCAGTTCTATAACCAGTTCGTGGGCGAGCTGTAACGCCCGGCCGGCCGGTCTTGTGTTCGCCCCGCCCCGGCGTGGCATACTACCGGACCCTTTCAGCGATTCGGTTTTGCATGGACTGCCAGTTGCGGCACCACAAAATGATGAGTATTCCCGCCCATTGCCCGCGGCGGGGCCGCCGCCCCTATTTCCCGGATCCGCCCGTTGTCACGCTGAGTTGATGGTTTACTGATAAGCTCGACGCGGCGTTGCCGCAACTGACAACGGATTGCCTATGAACCTTTCCATCCTGGTGCTGCTGCCCTTTCTGGGGGCCGCACTGCCGCCGCTGGCCGAACGTTTCAGAGCCTCGCGCACGCTGCTGGCCCTGAGTGCCGCGGCGTTGCCGGCACTGGCCCTGGCGTTGATGGTGGCGCCCGCGCGGCGGGTGATCGCCGGTGACACGGTGCTCTCTTCACTGCAGTGGTTGCCCAGCCTGGGGCTGGACCTGGCGTTCCGCCTGGACGGCCTGTCGCTGATGTTCGCCATGCTGGTGCTGGGCATCGGCCTGCTGATTATTCTCTACGCGCGCTACTACCTGGCCGCCAATGAAAAAGCCGGGCGCTTTTACGCCTACCTGCTGCTTTTCATGGGCGCCATGCTGGGCGTGGTGACCAGCGATAACCTGCTGCTGCTGGTGGTGTTCTGGGAGCTGACCAGCCTCAGCTCGTTTCTGCTGATCGGCTTCTGGTCGCATAACAGCGGTGCCCGGAAGGGCGCGCGCATGGCGCTCACGGTCACCGGGCTGGGCGGCCTGGCATTGCTCGCCGGGGTGCTGTTGATCGGCCAGGTGGTGGGCAGCTATTCCCTGGGCGAGGCGCTGGCCAGCGGCGACGCCATCCGCGCCAGCGGGCTCTACCCGCTGATTCTGTGCCTGGTACTGCTGGGCATTTTCACCAAGAGCGCCCAGTTCCCGTTTCACTTCTGGCTGCCCCATGCCATGGCGGCACCGACGCCGGTAAGTGCTTACTTGCACTCCGCCACCATGGTTAAGGCGGGGGTGTTCCTGCTGGCCCGCTTCTACCCGATGCTGGCGGGTACCAACCTGTGGTTCGATCTGGTCACGCTGGCCGGCATGGCGACGCTGATCTGGGGCGCGTTGGCGGCGCTGTTCCAGCATGACCTGAAAGGGCTTTTGGCCTATTCCACCATCAGCCATCTCGGCCTGATTACCCTGCTGTTCGGCCTGAACACCGAGCTGGCGGCGGTGGCGGCGGTGTTCCATATCATTAACCACGCCACCTTCAAGGCGTCGTTGTTCATGGCCGCCGGCATCATTGATCACGAAACCGGCACCCGGGACATGCGCCGCATCAACGGCTTGTGGCGGTATATGCCGTACACCGCGGTGCTGGCCATGGTGGCCTCGGCGGCGATGGCCGGGGTGCCGCTGCTCAACGGCTTCCTGTCCAAGGAAATGTTTTTCGCCGAGACCCTGCAGTCCGACCGGCTGGGGGCCATGAGCTGGGTGCTGCCGCTGGGCGCCACCCTGGGCGGTGTGCTGTCGGTGGCCTATTCGGCCCGCTTTATCCACGACGTGTTCTTCAACGGCGAACCGGTGAATCTGCCCAAATTTCCGCCCCATGAGCCGCCCCGTTACATGAAAGTGCCGGTGGAGATACTGGTGGCCCTGTGCGTGGCGGTGGGTGTGTTCCCGGCGCTCACCGTGGCCGGGCTGCTGGCGGTGGCCGGCACCGCCACCCTTGGCGGCACCCTGCCGGAATATCATCTGTCGATCTGGCATGGCTTTAACCTGCCGTTGCTGATGAGCGTGGTCGCGCTGGTCGGCGGGGTGCTGGTCTACAGCCAGCGGCAGCGCCTGTTCCGGTGGCACGCGCGCCTGCCGGAGATCAACGCCAACCTGATTTTCGAACGCGCCATGCAGGCGGTGGCGCGGTTCGCCGGGGCGCTCAGCGGGCGCCTGCGCAACGGCTCCCTGCAGACCTATGTGGCCTGGTTGCTGGCGGTGGTGTCGCTGGTGCTGCTGACCCAGTTGGGCCCGCATTTGCTGAGCGGCGAGCGGGCCTTGTTGCCCCTGGACGGGGTGGCGCTGCTGGCCGGCGCCATGCTGATCGTGGCCGCGGTGATCACCGCCATTCTGCACCGCCACCGGATGACGGCGATCATGTCGATCAGTGTGGTGGGGCTGGTGGTGTCGCTGGTGTTCGTGCGCTTCTCGGCGCCGGACCTGGCGCTTACCCAGCTTTCCGTGGAAGTGGTCACGGTGATGCTGCTGATCCTGGCGATGTACTTTCTGCCGGTGCGCACCAGCGCCGAATCCGGCGTGTTCCGGGTGAGCCGTGATCTGTTCCTGTCGGTGGTGGTCGGCGGCGGCGTCGGCGTCATGGCGTTCGCCATGATGACCAGCGATTTCAACAGCATCAGCGGATTCTTCCTGGAAAACGCCAAGCCGGGCGGCGGTGGCACCAATGTGGTCAACGTGATCCTGGTGGACTTCCGGGGCTTCGATACCTTCGGCGAGATCACCGTGCTGGGCATCGCCGCCATGGGCATCTATGCGTTGCTCAAGGATCTCAAGCTGACCTCGCCAGGGGCGGATGCCACCGGCCGACCCTGGGCGCGGGACGCGCACCCGCTGGTGCTGGTGACCATCTCGCGGCCCTTGTTGCCGCTGGCCCTGCTGGTGTCGGTGTACATCTTCCTGCGCGGCCACAATCTGCCCGGCGGCGGCTTTATCGCCGGCCTGGTGACGTCGGTGGCGTTGTTGCTGCAGTACGTGGCGTCCGGGGTGGGCTGGATGCACCACCGCATGCCCGGCGACTACCACCCGGTGGTGGCGTTGGGCCTGCTGCTGGCGGGGATAACCGGGGTGGCGTCCTGGTTGTTCGGCCATCCTTTCCTGACCAGCACCTTTGACTACATCCACTGGCCGCTGGTGGGCAAATTCGAGGTGGCCAGCGCCATGCTGTTCGATACCGGTGTGTTCCTCACCGTGGTGGGCGCCACGCTGCTCATGCTAGCGAACCTCGGCAAGCTGTCGTTGCTGGACGACAAAGGTGCCGGCGCCGCGTACGACGGTGACGAGACCGGCCAGGGAGGGGGCGCCTGATGGAAGTGATGATTGCATTGATGATCGCGACGCTGGTGGGCAGCGGCGTCTATCTGACCCTGCGGGCGCGCACCTTTCCGGTGATTCTGGGCATTACGTTGCTCAGTTACGGGGTCAACCTGTTCGTGTTCGTGTCCGGCCGGTTGAGTCTCAACCAGGTGCCGGTGGTCGGCATGTCGGAAAACCCCAGCGACCCCTTGCCCCAGGCTCTGGTGCTCACCGCCATCGTGATCGGTTTCGCTATGACCGCCTTTCTGGTGGTGCTGGCCCTGCGCGGCCAGGGCGAGATGAACAGTGATCATGTGGACGGCGGGTCCGACGGCGAGTCCCACAAGGAGGACCGCTGATGGAACACTTGATCATCGCGCCGATTCTGATTCCCGCGTTCGCGGGCATGCTGCTTCTGTTGGAGGTCCGCGAGCGCCAGCGTCTGCGCCGGTTCACCGGTTTGCTGGCGACGCTGGCGCTGATTCCGGTGGCGCTGGGCCTGTGGCAACAGGCGGCCACCGGTGAGATTGGCGTGTATCAGCTGGGTGACTGGCGGGCGCCGTTCGGCATCGTGCTGGTGCTGGACCGGCTGAGCGCCCTGATGGTGCTGCTGACGGCGGTGTTGGCGTTGCCGGCTCTGATTTACGGCAGCCGTGGCGATGACCGTCGCGGCGCCAACTTCCACGGGTTGTTCCAGCTGCAGTTGATGGGCATCAACGGTGCCTTCCTGACCGGGGACCTGTTCAACCTGTTCGTGTTCTTCGAGGTGCTGCTGATCGCCTCCTACGGCTTGGCCCTGCACGGCCGTGGCCCGGCCCGGGTGAAGGGCGGCATCCACTATGTGGTGCTCAACCTGATCGGCTCGGCGCTGTTCCTGGTCGCCCTGGGGCTTGCCTACGGCACCACGGGCACGCTCAACATGGCTGACTTCGCGGTTAAAGTGAGCGAACTGGAGGGTAACAGCCTGGATCTCGCGCGACTTTCCGGGCTATTGATGTGGGTGGTGTTCGGCCTCAAAGCGGCGCTGTTCCCATTGTACTTCTGGTTGCCGGCTACCTACGCCAGCGCCACCGCGCCGGTGGCCGCGTTGTTCGCGATCATGACCAAGGTGGGTATTTACGCCATTGCCCGGGTGTACGGGCTGGCCTTCAGCGGCGGCGCGCTGGCCGGTCTCGGCCGCGACCCCCTTTGGGTCATTGCGCTGATCACCCTGGGCCTGGCCGCGGTGGGCGTGCTCGGCGCCCGCCGTCTGGGCGAAATGGTCGCTTATTTGCTGGTGATGTCGGTGGGCACGCTGATGGCCGGGCTGGCCTGGTCCTCGCCGGAGGCACTGGGCGCCATGTTGTACTACCTGATCCACTCGACGCTGGTGTGTGGTGGCCTGTTCCTGCTCGCCGACCTGGTGACCCGGGGGCGTGGAGAGCTGGCGGACCGGCTGGAAGCGGGCCCGTCGCCCACTGGCCGGGGCGTGCTCGGCGTGCTGTTTTTCGCCGGCGCGATCGCGGTGGTCGGCCTGCCGCCGTTGTCCGGCTTTGTCGGCAAGGTCGCCTTGATGCAGGCGGTGCCGGCGCCCCTGTACTGGCTGTTTTTGCTGGGGGGCGGCCTGATCGCCCTGATCGGCCTGAGCCGGGCCGGCTCCACGCTGTTTTGGCGGGCCACCGGTGACGGCGAAGAGCGGCGCCTGGACGGGCCCCGTCTGGCGGCCACGGTGGCGCTGCTGGCCACCACCCCGGCGCTGGCGATCTGGGGCGAGCCGGTGCTCGAAGCCTGTCTGGCGGTGGCCGGGCAATGGTCGCAACCGGGCTTGTATATCGACGCGGTGCTGGGCGCCGGGGAGAGTGCGTTATGAGTCGGTTATTGCCGTTTCCGCTGTTGAGCCTGTTTCTGTGGGCCACCTGGATGCTGCTCAACGGCTTTTCCTGGGGGCACGCCCTGCTCGGTCTGGTGCTGGCGGTGGTGCTGCCGCTGGGCACCCAGTCGTTCTGGCCGAACGTGCCCAGGCTGCGCAACTTTCCCAAGCTGGTGCGGTTCGTGCTGGTGGTGCATTGGGACATTCTCACCGCCAATGTGGCGGTGGCGATTTTGATCATCGGCCCGCCGCGGCGTTTGCGGCCCGGGTTCGTGGAGTTGCCGCTGGACCTCAGCGACGAATTCGCGATCACCCTGCTGGCCAGCACCATCTCGCTGACGCCCGGCACGGTCAGTGCGGATGTCAGCGAGGACCGGCGCACGTTGTTGATTCACGCCCTGGACGTGGACGATGAAGGCGCCATGATCGAGCAGATCAAGCAGCGCTATGAGCGGCCGCTGAAGGAGATTTTCGAATGTTAGAGATCGCGCTGCCGATTGCCTTCGGCCTGTTCGTGCTGGCCCTGCTGCTCAACCTGTACCGGTTGTTGCGCGGGCCCACTCTGCCGGACCGGGCCCTGGCCCTGGACACCATGTACATCAATACCATCGGGCTGATCGTGCTGTACGGCATTTCCTCGGACAGCAAGCTCTATTTCGAGGCCGCCATGCTGATCGCGTTGATCGGTTTCGTGAGCACCGTGGCGGTGGCCAAATACATGTTGCGCGGCGACATCATCGAGTAGGGGCAACACTATGAACGGGATTGTTGAGTTTCTGGTCAGCGGCTTCATTCTGATTGGGGCGGTGTTCGCGCTGGTGGGGTCTATCGGCCTGGTGCGGTTGTCCGATTTTTATCTGCGCCTGCATGGCCCGACCAAGGCCAGCACCCTGGGCGTGGGCGGCGCGATTCTCGGGTCGCTGCTGTTTTTTTCCTGGCAGGAAAGGGCGCTGCAGCTTCAGGAAGTGCTGATTGTCCTGTTCCTGTTTATTACCGCCCCGGTGTCGGCGCATATGCTGGCCAAGGCGGCCATGCACCGGAATTTGAAGCGTCGTGAAGATACCCGCGGCGGCCCCTGGAAGCAGTAGCCGCAAGCGGGTTTAATAGTGCTTGTTGCACGAAAATTATGAAATTTGTAAAAGGTATTCGGACGTGGAAACTTTTTTGAAAGGCGGCCAGTCCTAATCAATAGCTACGGACCGGTACCCCCGATCCCCCAGTACCCTCACCGGTTCGTAGCTTCTGGACACCCCGGTCTCTCCCCCAGGAGGCCGGGGCGGCAAGCCTCCCTGGCAGCGCAGTCGTTCCCTTCCCCCACTTGCTGCCAGGGATTTTTTTTGCCCACTGAAAAGTGGGACTTCCCCTCTTCCTTCTTCTTGCCGTATCTAAAGCAAGAGGCATGCCTGTTTTTGAAAAACCAGGAAAAGCATTCTGTATCAATGACTTATGATGAATTCGCGCGATCGGGCCAGCGGCGCCGTTGCGCCAGAGCGGTGTCGTAAAACGTCGCCGTAGTGACGGACCCGGTCAGTCCGCCGGGTCCGGCGGCACCGCCAGCCAGATGCCGAGCTGGCGCCAGGCCTCGTCGCAGCCGTCGCCGCTGGTGGCGGAAAACAACTGGGCGCTGAGCGGCGCCGGATGGTCGCGGACCTCTTTGTGAACCTTCAGCAGGGTGTTCTTGGCGGCGCCGTACTTGAGCTTGTCCGCCTTGGTGATCAGCAGGTGCAGCGGCATACCGGCGCGCGCCGACCATTCCAGGATCAGGCGGTCGAAATCCTTCAGCGGGTGGCGGATGTCCATCAGCAGGACCAGCCCGGTGAGGCTTTGCCGGCGTGCCAGATAATCGTCCAGGTCGCGCTGCCATTGCTGGCGGGTCACCTTGTCCACCTTGGCGTAGCCGTAGCCGGGCAGGTCCACCAGGCGCCGTTCTTCGTCCAGTTCGAAGAAGTTCAGCAACTGGGTGCGGCCGGGGGTCTTGGAGGTGCGCGCCAGGGTGCGCTGGCCGGTGAGGCGGTTGATGGCGCTGGATTTGCCGGCGTTGGAGCGCCCGGCGAAGGCCACTTCGAAGCCCGCGTCCGGGGGGCACTGTTCCACGTTCTGGGCGCTTTTCAGGAAGCGGGCCTGGTGGAGAAGGCGCTGGGTCGGATCTTGGGCCATGGTGTGTCTCTCGGTGAGCGCAGTGAGCGAATACCCGCGCCTTTAATAAGGCATATGACGGGAGCGGACCTCTAGTATATAATGCGCGCCGTCGCGCGTTCGCCGTGCGGCCGACGTTCTACAGGTGTTTGTGTGCAAAGGCAAATTCAGCGCCGACGCCTGAGTAAGCCAGCATGTCGCCAGCTCATGGGGAGATTCGCATGAAAGGTTTTGCCACGGGGCTTGCCCTGACCATCGCTATGAGCCTGACGGCCGGCGCCCAGGCCGAATCCGTCAAAGAGCTCTATGATCAGAGCTGCACCTATTGCCATACCAGCGGTGCCGCCGGTGCTCCCAAAACCGGGGACCAGGCCGCTTGGAAGCCGCGTATGGACAAAGGTATGGACACGCTGGTCAAGCACGTCGAGGAGGGCTACAACGCCATGCCCCCGGGCGGCATGTGCGGCGACTGCTCCAAAGAAGATTATCGTGCTCTTATTGAATACATGACCAAGTAATCCCTGCTCTTGAAGGAAAGGCCATGAAGTGTTTCAAGCTGTTCGTGCTGTTGGCTGCCGTGGTGGCCACCCCCTTCGCCCTGGCCGAGGGCGACCCGGAAGCCGGTAAAGAGAAAGCCCAGGTATGCGCGGCCTGCCACGGTCCGGACGGCAATTCCCCCTCCGGCCAGTATCCGAGTCTGGCGGGGCAGGGCGAGCCCTATCTGATCAAGCAGCTTAAAGCCTTCAAATCCGGTGAGCGTGAGAACGCCATCATGCAGGGCCAGGCCGCTAACCTCAGCGAGCAGGACATGCAGGATCTGGCCGCCTTCTACGCGGAGCAGACCGTGCAGACCGGCCAGGTGAAGGCGGATCTGGTGGAAATGGGCGAGCGTATCTACCGGGGCGGTGACGTGGAGAAGGGCATTCCCGCCTGCGCCGGCTGCCACGGCCCCGCCGGTCAGGGCGTCGACGCCGCCGGCTTCCCGGCGCTGGCCGGCCAGCAGCCCGCCTACACGGAAAGCCAGCTGAGGGCGTTCCGCGCCGTCGGTCGCGAGGACATCGGCGACATGGCCAAGCGTGACAACGACCCGCAGGCGATGATGCGCACCCTGGCGGCGAAGATGAGCGACGCTCAGATCCAGGCGGTGTCCAGCTTCGTAGCCGGTCTCTCCGCACCGGAGCGCGACAGCGAATAAGCGCCGCTGTTGAACGGTGCGCAAGCAAAAGGCAGCCTCGGGCTGCCTTTTTTGTGGCCGCCGTTCATGGGCAAAACGGCGCCAATGCGGTAATAATGCAACTTTCGTGAAAAGGTCCGCTGGCGGGGAGCATTTTCGCTTTGCCACGGTCCTATCTGCGACGATTCAAGTGGAACAGCCAACAACAAGGAGAACCTCATGTTGCGAACGGTCATGGCGCTGCTGCTCGGCCTTACACTCACGACGGTGGCCTGGGCACAGCAGTCCGGCGGCGAACACGCCCGCTACGCGGAAGGGACCCACTACAAGGTGCTGGACGCGCCGGGCAACGTGGACGACCCCGACAAGGTGGAAGTGCGCGAGTTCTTTTCCTACATCTGTCCGCATTGCTTCAGCCTGGAGCCGATTGTCGAGGACTGGCTCAAAGACAAGCCCGACTACGTGAATTACGTGCGCTCGCCGGTCACCTTCCTGCGTAACGCGGAGCCCCTGGCCCGCGCCTACTACGTGGCCGATATCCTCGATAAGGTGGATGAAGTTCACAAGCCCCTGTTCGATGCGATTCACAAGCACCGGGAGCCGCTGTTCACCCCCACCGCGCTGGCGGACTTCTTCCAGAAGTACGGCGTGGAAGAGGACGAATTCAACCAGCTCTACAGCTCGTTCGGGGTGTCCACCAAGCTGCGTCAGACCGATGCGCTGGCCCGCGACTACCAGATCCGCGGCGTGCCGTCTTTCGTGGTCAACGGGAAGTATCTGATTCTTCGTGACGGCCTGCGTAACAATCAGGAAATGTTCGACGTGATCGACTTCCTGGTGGAGAAAGAGCGCCGCTAGCCCTTTCGGGAGTTCAAACGGAATGCTGTTGGAGCGCGCGCGAACCGCGTACCAGTCCTGGAAAACCCGGCCCGCCGGGTTTTCCTTCGCCCGCGAAGGTCACCGCCGCACCCGCCGGGTGCGCGAGATTACCCTGCCGGACGACACTCTCCGGCTGCTCAGCTTCAATATCCAGGCGGGCATCGGCACCAGCCGGTTCCGGGAGTACTTCACCGGCAGCTGGAAGCACCTGGTGGCGCACCCGCGCAGTGTGGAGACCATCGAGCAGATCGCCGATGTGATCCGCCATTTCGATGTGGTCGGCCTGCAGGAAGTGGATGGTGGTAGTTTGCGTTCACGCAATGTGAATCAACTGGTCCATCTGGCGTCGCTGGCCGATTTCCCCTTCTGGCATCAGCAACTCAACCGTAACCTGGGCCGTCTGGGCCAGTTCAGCAACGGCTTTCTGAGCCGGCTGACGCCCTATGCCGTGGAGGACCATATCCTGCCCGGTCTGCCCGGGCGCGGCGTGATTCTGGTCAAGTTCGGCCACCCGGTGGAGCCGCTGGTGCTGGCGGTGGTGCATCTGGCGTTGGGCGAGAAAATGCGCAACACCCAGTTGGCCTACATCACGCGGCTGCTATCGCCGTTCCGGTACGCTGTGGTGGTGGGTGATTTTAACTGCCGGCTGGAACACCTGGGGCATTCGCCGCTGGCGGAGCTTGGCCTGCGGGCCGTGGAGGGTGATCTGAACACCTTCCCGAGCTGGGCCCCGGACCGGCACATCGACCATATTCTGGCGTCCCCCGAGCTGCAGGTCAGCCATAGCCGGGTGCTCACCGACTGCCTGCTTTCCGACCACCTGCCCCTGGCCACGGAAATCCGCATTCCCGACGCGGTTCGGGCCGCCACCCTGGAACATCGTCTGCCGCTGATTGACTGAGCGGCGGGTTACGCGTCTTCACGAAATACTCACAAAATCGCTAAGCCCGGACGAATCGGTTTAAGCGCGCCGACATCTTTGCCGGCCATGCTCTCTGTTTGATTCGCGGAGGGCGGTTTGATGGGCAAGACGACCGATGGGCAAGAGCCGGGTTTGGTCAGTAACGGCCGGCGGCTGTTTTTGCTGGGTATGGCCGGCACCGCTGTGGTGCTGTCCGGGTGCGGTGGCGGCGGCGGAAACGATACGGTGACACCGGCACCCAATGAGCCGGCCCCGTCCAACCCGGATCCGGATCCGGATCCGGACCCGCAGCCGCCGACGCAGCCACCCACACCACAGCCGGACAGCCATCCGCCGCGTGGTCTGCATGTGAGCCTGGAGGACAGCACCCGGCGGACGCGCTCCGTGACCTGGTTCAGCGACGGCAAGGAAGCGCCGGCTCAGCGTTTGGAATACGACCAGCCGGAAGCGGACTGGGACCCGCAAAGCGTGCAGAGCCGCCCTTTCCTGAAATGGGTATACGCGCGTTCGGAGCCCACCTTCGGTGTGGAGGCGCTGACGCACCGCGCGATGGCGCCGGCTCTGGACCCGCGCAGACCGTTTCGCTACCGCGTCGGGTCTCCGGAAGGGGGCTGGTCCCGTGTCTATTGGCTGGCACCCATCGACACGCAGCGCTGGTCGTTCACGCATTTCGGTGACCACGGTATCAGTGAGCGGGCCAAGCGCGTGGTCGATGAGAGCCTCAAACACCCCAGCGACCTTCTCTTGCTGGCCGGTGACCTGTCGTATGCGAATGGAGAACAGCCAATCTGGGACCAGTGGTTCGATCTTGCCGAGCCCCTACTGGCCAGCACCGTTACCATGGCGGCGGCGGGCAACCACGAGGCCAAGGATGGCGACGGCCTCAGTTCCGGCAAGGCATTTAAAAGCCGGCTCACCCACCCTGATCCGCTGCTGAATAATCTTAATGACAATCCGGGAAGCACCTACTATTCGTTTGACGTTAACCGGGTGCATTTCTTCGTCAGTAGCGCCGGCGCCCTGATCGATGATTTCTCCCTTGCCGAAGAGCTCGTTAATCTCGAGATTGATCTTTCAAAAGCGGCTCTACGGCGGTTGCGGGGCGAGATCGACTTTATCGTTCTGGTGCAGCATTACCCGATCTGGACCGACCAACTTGGCCGGAGTCCGGCCAATTTTGCTTTGGTCACGCTGCAAGAGAATATTCTTTTGCGTTATGGCGTGGATCTGCTGCTGGTCGGGCACGACCATGTCTATCAGCGCTCCCACCGTATGGCCTACGGGTTCCGCTCTCCTTTCGGCTATGTACAGGTGATGGCGGGTACCGGCGGCGAGTCCGTGCGTCTGTTCGATGAGGCGCCGCAGGATTGGTCAGCGTCTCAATTCGTGGGTATCGGGTTGGTGCACTATCAGGTCGAGCCGGGCCGCATTACGGGCGAATTCTGGGGCGCCGCCCCGGAGGGGCTGGAGGATGAAAATCGCCAGACCGTGACCGGACCTTTTCAGCCGCGTGACCGCTTCGTGGTCGAAAAGCGCGGTCTGTTGGCCTGCCGTGACTGCGCCCTGCCTGCTCGGTCGCCGGCTGAACTGCTCGCTGATTATCCCGATATCGTTGCCCATACGCGACGCCGTAACCGCCTCGCCCATGAGCATTGCGGCTAAGCGACAGTCTCTTATTGATGCGTCGCTACAGTTTGATCGGGGGCACTTCCCTGGGGCGCAGGGCCGGTGAAAGAAGAATGCGTGCCGCCAGCTCGTTCTGCCGGCGGGTGCCCGTTTTCCGGAACACCGATTTTAACTGCACGCGCACCGTCTCCACCGACAAGGACAGGCGCGCCGCCAAGGTCTTGAGGTCGCTGCCTTCGGCGATCGCGGCGGCCACGCGGGCTTCCGCCGGAGTCAGGTCGAACAGCTCGGCGATCCGCTGTTCATCCACCGCGCCCTCGTATTCCGGCGCGTGGAAGTACACCAGCGCGCGGCCTTGCGAAGCCAGCAGGGTACCGCTGGCGGCCGGCGCCAACGGGCTCACCATGCAGACCAGCCGGCCGCCGTCCCGGCGCGGCAGGGACACGGTGCCTCCGGGGTGGCGCCAGTCCCGGCCGGCGCCGGCGACCACGTTATCCACCAGGGCCAGGAACCGCTCCCGTGGGCCTTGCCGCTTCGGCGTCAGGCGCCCGTGCCGATAGAGCAGATCGTCGTCGCCGGCGATCAGTGCCTGCGCCCGGTCGCAAAGAAACGCCACCCGGCCGCCCTTGCCGAGCACCGCGAACGGCCGGTGGCCCGCCAGCCGCCCGCCACGGCCACCCCATTCCAACTGGTGCAGGTGGCGGGTGAGGTCGATGGCCCGGCGTACATGGGGCACCAGTTCATTAAACCAAGCGGTGTCCTGGGCTTCGTAGGGGCCTTGGCCGCCGGTGCGCTGCACCAGTAGCTGGATGGTGTACTCATCGGTTTGATAGACCGTGCCGCAGACGCCATGGTGAATATCCAGACCACGGGCCCAGTCGTTATAGAATTCGGTCTTGTAGAAACGGCGTTGGCGGCAGGAAAAATCCAGATAGGTGGAGTAAAGGCGGCCGGCGGGCTTTTCCCGCAGCTCCGGTCGCCACGGGCAGGTGTTGACGAAATAATCCACATAGTTCTGGTGGGCGCGGTCGTCGATGTTGATCTTGGTGCTGGAGCGCACGGTCTCCGCCGCCTGGTCGAGCACCAGCAGACGGGCCGACCGGGATTGGCTGACGGTGACCAGCTGATGGAGGAAATCGTCCCACAGCGACTGGTCCCTGGTCGTGGCGTAGAGCGTATCCAGAAGTGCCTGATGGCTTGCCCCGGAATAAGGAAGCCTGGTCGAACCTTCCATGAAACCCCCGATGTATCCTTGTTCCCCTCCGCCAACTATGTCACAAAATAAGGCGCACCGGGATTACCGCCACGTTAACGTAACGATTGGACAACCGACCGCAAAATGCCGACACCGCGAATTACGACGCCGCCACTGGTGGGGACGCCTACTTGAGAGTGTTCGTCTACGGCACCCTGCTGGCCGGGGAAAGCAACCATCGCTGGCTGGCGGACGCTTCGTACCTGGGCGAATGGACCACGCCGCCGCTGTTCCGGTTGACCGATCTGGGGCCCTACCCGGTGCTGTCACCGGCGGGCCGCACGGCCGTGAGCGGAGAGGTCTACCGGATCAGCCGCCTGATCCTGCAGCGCCTGGACGTGCTTGAGGTCTACCCCAGCGAGTACCAGCGTCGCCTGATCGACACGCCCTGGGGGCGCGCCTGGGTGTATTTGCGCGCCAGCGCACCGGCGGGCCGGGCCCTGCACCACGGTGACTGGCGGCGCCGTCCGCTGTTCCGCCTCTAGTAGCGGGTTTCCGCCATGCCGGAGAACTGCTTGGCCAGATAGGTGGCGTAGTTGTCGGTCATGCCGGCGAGAAAATCCAGCGCCCGCATGATGCACTGGTAAAGCCGTTCCTGTTCGTCCATGTCCGCCAGGCCGTCCGGGAAGCTGTGGCGGCCGATCAGGTCGATGATGCGCTCGTGCCGGTAGTTGCGCGTGGCGCCGCGGGCGTGGGACAGCGATGCCTCGATCAGGCCGTCCAGCAGGGCGCCCATCACTTCAAAGGCGCCAATCTCCAGTTCGATCTTGCGCGGGTGCTCGAACACCTTGCCGCGCGCCAGTTGCTTGGCGTTTTCCACCACGTCGTACACCGCCGGCTCGCAATGGTGCAGCAGGTCGCCTTCCATGTCGCCGGCCAGCAGGGCCTCATGGTTGGCGACGAAGGCCTCGACCCCGGCCTCGATAAAGCGCTCTATGATCTTGCCGCGCAGCAGCGCCGCTTTGCGGCCGTCGCGCAGCTCGGAATGGACCAGGCGGCGCACTTCGTTGTTGTCCGGCAGGGCGGGCTGCAGCAGGGCATAGACCTCGTCCCAGTGCAGCAGATCCATCTCCAGCCCGTCCTCCAGGTCGATGATGGCGTAGCAGAAGTCGTCCGCCGCCTCCATCAGGTAGGCAAGCGGGTGGCGGCAATGGCGGCCCGGCGCCAGCTCCCGGAGCCCGGTGGCCGCGCACACCTCCTGAAAGGCGTCGGCCTCGGACAGAAAGGCGCTGTACTTGCCCGGCTTGAGGCCGCCTTCAGCGGCGCGGGACGACAGCCACGGGTACTTCAGGAAGGTGGCCAGGGTGGCGTAGGTCAGGCGCATGCCGTCATCGTACTGATGGTATTCGCTCTTGGTGAGAATGCGGAAACCCTGGGCGTTGCCCTCGAAGTAGATCAGGTCGGACTGCTGCTCCGGCGTGAGCAGATCCAGGTAGCGCTGGCCGCGCTCCTGGAACCAGGCGCGGATCGCCCGTTCGCCGGTGTGGCCGAACGGCGGGTTGCCGATGTCGTGGGCCAGGCAGGCCGACTGCACGATGTCGCCCAGGTCGGTGGCGCCGGCGGCCTCCGGCAGGTGGCCGAGGGCGTGCAGGCGTTCGCCGACGCGAATCCCCAGCGTGCGCCCCACGCAGGACACCTCCAGGGAGTGGGTGAGCCGGTTGTGCACATGGTCGTTGGTCGCCAGCGGGTGCACCTGGGTCTTGCGCGCCAGACGCCGGAAGGCGCCGGAGAAGATAATCTTGTCGTGGTCCCGCAAAAAGGCGGTGCGACCGGTTTCATCCTTGGCGTCGCGGTGCCCCAGGCGGTCCTTGTTGAGCAGTTGTTCCCAGTTCATGGTTTGCGTATCCGTCCGGGCGCCGGTTGTTGAAATGGGGAAGGCCGCCCCCACGCTGTCAGGAGCGGCGAATAAAGTTCATCACATCTTGATGCCGCGTCTGTCAGCGTCAAGCGGAATCTGGCCAAAGGCGGCCTCTCTCGCCGGCAGCGGCATCAAGCGACAGGATTACCGACAAGGAGCCACTATGAATTTGGACAAGCCACTTCTGATACTGGTGACCAGCGCGTCACAGATGGGTCAGGGGCAACAGACCGGTCTGTGGCTGGAAGAGTTCGCGATTCCCTACCAGATATTCCGCGACAACAAAGTGCCGGTGCGTGTCGCCAGCCCCACCGGCGGCAAGGTGCCGATCGACCCCCGTTCGGTGCCGGACGATGATCAGAAAGAGCAATGGAAGGACGCCATCGCCGAGCTGGAGAACACCCGCCCCCTGGAGGAAATCTGGGAAGATGGCTTCGTCGGCGTGTTCGTGCCCGGTGGCCACGGCGCCATGTTCGATATGCCGGACAATCCGTTGGTGGCCGGCGTGCTGGAGCGTACCTGGGCCCAGGGCGGCGTGGTCAGCGCGGTCTGTCATGGCCCGGCGGCCCTGGTGGGGGTGCGCGATGAAAATGGCGTGCCGCTGGTCAAGAACCGCCGTGTGAGCTGCTTCACCAACGAAGAGGAACGGGAAGTGGGCCTCGACGAGGTGATGCCTTTCCTGCTGGAAACCCGTCTCCAGGAGCTGGGCGCGGAAATCCACAATAAGGGCAAGTTCGAGCCCCAGGTGGTGACCGACGGGCGTCTGGTGACCGGCCAGAACCCGCCCTCCAGTGAAGTCACGGCGCGCGCCGTCGTCGATACTCTGCACGCCGAATAACCTACTTATTATCGCAGGGGCCCACCCAGGTGGCCTCTGCGTTCACCGTCAGCGTGTTGTCCTCGCCACGGGTGGTGATCTCGCTGCTGTAGTGCTTCTCGTCGTGCACCGTCATCGACCCGCTGGACTCTATCGGGCGCCCGCCGCTGTCGCATTGCGCGGTCCAGCTGAGGGTGTCCCCGTCGTGCTCCGTCCGTGGATTGTTACAGCCGCTGCGCAGCCAGCCCTGCCGCAAGGTCGTCTCGATGTCCGTGGCCTCCTTGGCGGTCACGCAACGGGTGCGGGTCTTCTCCCGATCCATGCCCGGCGGTAATTCCGACCCTTGCATGGTCTGCTTCACTTCCCACTTGCCGGGGGCCAGGTCGCCGCCCCAGGAAGCGCCCGCCAGCCCGGCCAATGCCGCGATCAGTATCAAGCGTGTTTTGTTCATGGCATGTCCCTATCGATGAAAAAACAGCGCTCAGTGTAATCCCGCGCCCGATCGGGAACCACGGCGGCCGGCACGCAATGCCCTGTTGTGCGCACCCGATCACGTTTCCTTTTGGCATTGGCGGTGGGGCCGGCTGCTGTCGAGGACGGGCGCGGGCGGCGATGGTATGGTTCTCGCCGGTACTGACCCGGTTAACGATTAAGGAGAACATCATGAAGAAAACATTTGTCGCCGGTTGTGGGCTGGTGCTGCTATGTGGCATGAGCCACGCCGCTGCCGTGGATCGCGGCACCTGTGTGCGCATCGGCAAAGCGGTTTCCGAGACACAGCTGGCCATGGCCGGTGTCGGCGGCCTTGAGGGTCCGCGAGAAAAGTTGATCAAACTGCGCGATCAAGCGCCGGTCATGAAAAGTGAGCTGAGTGCGTTGATCGCGGTCTCGGAAAAGGCGCAAAGCGCGGCTCTCGGCGACGCCGATCACCCCATGAGCACCGGGGAATACGACGATGCGGAGCAGGCCTACAATAAAAAATACCGGGAAGTATGTGAGTAAAGTTAAGCAATAGCGATTTTCCTACACCGAACTACTGACGTCCCCTTGGAATAAAAAGCCTATAAACACAGTGTTTTATCGCGGTAAGCAAATGGCGCCCGCGTTCGTTTTAAGCGAACTGGTTCCGATTTTTGCATTGCCCTCTGTGAACTGGTTAGAAAAAAGGGGACGGGTAATCGTTTGGTAATGGAAAGAATTTCACATCTTATCTATGGTCCCCAACGTCAAAAGGAGGGGACATGGATATGTGTCGGGGTTGGACATTATTTATCGCCGTTTTATGGCTAGGCGGCTGCGGCGATGACACCACCGGTTCTCCGGTGGACTCGGAACCGGGTTCTGCCCCGCGTTTTTCCGGCACCTACCAGGTTGAACAACGCTGTAACGGCCTCGGCCCGGCCCGGGTGGACCTCACCGCGCGCGGGCGAGGCGGTAATTACTTTCTTCTCGTGCGCGGTGGCGACGCATCGCCGGTGTACGCCGCCGTAGACCGCCTGGAACTGGATCTCGCCTGGAACAACGACAGCGAAGCCTTTGAAGAGGCCGCTGACGGCTTGCCGATATACAACTGGCAAGCTCGCCCCACCAAGGACGCCGGCTGGCTGGAAGGCCCGCAAGGCACCGAGCAGATGCCCGAGGCCGGCCGTGTCGCGTTCGACCGGGAAAACAATCGCTTCTTTTTCGAAACCGCCTGCGCCGAAGCGCCTCGCGCCCCCGCCCATGCCTTTCAACACCAGGATACCCGCCTGGTCCTGCACGATCTGAACGTGGCCATGGCCAAGGCGCGCGCCGATCTCCATCAACAGGCCGGCCTGCGTTACATGGAACAGCGCCGCGACTATCAGGGCGGTTCGGGCCGCGAAGGGGTAAGCGCCGGGCACGAGGATCGTAACCGACATCTGTTGAACGTGGCCGAGTTGATGCAGGCCGACGCCAAGCAAAACGTGCCGGGCCTGGCCCGGCTGGTGGCGGAAAACCGGCCTTCGGACGAGGCGGCCGCGCAACGTTACCAACAAGAACTGCCAGCGTATCTGCGCGCCGCCGCGAGGGCCCATGCGCGCTGGTACATCGATGCCGCGGACATCCGTCTGGATTGGTTCAACGGCAACTATCCCGAGGGTGAAGCCGCGATTCGTGAAGGCATGGCGGCATTGCAAGACGCCTACCTTGGAATGGCAGGGCAGTAAACGCCGCCTTTAACCGGGCGATTCTTATTTATCCAATCAGGAGAGGGGAAATGAAACTACGTAACCGTCAACTTGGCCAGGGTATGACCGAGTACATCATCATCGTCGCGTTGATCGCCGTGGCCGCCATCGGCGTATACCGGTTGTTCGGCGATACCCTGCGCAACCAGACCGCGGGTCTGGCCCAGGAAATGTCCGGCCAGGACAGCGATCAGGAAATCAGCCAAGCGCAAACTTCGGCGAACGACGCCTCCACGCAGGCCTCTTCCGCCAAGGACCTTAGCAACTACGGCGAAGGTAACCAGAAGTAAGGGGTTGGTGTGTGCCCGTGGTGGCGGGCACACCGTTTTCGTTCCGCTGGGGGTAATCATGACTCGCCGTTACCAGACCGGGCAGATGACCGTGTATGTCCTGGTGATGTTGTTCGCCGTGGCCGCGGCGGTCTATTTCGTCTACGACGCCTATAACATCAGTAACGAAAAAACCCGGCTGCAATCCACGGCGGACGCGGCCGCTTATAGCGTCGCGGCGGTGGAAGCGCGCAACCTCAATATCCAGGCCTATAGCAATCGCGCGATGATCGCCAACCATGTGGCGGTGGCTCAAGCGGTGACCCTGGTGAGCTGGACACGCTGGCTGCATAACACCACCCGCAATATCAGCCTGGTGACCAAATGGATTCCCTATCTCGGCCAGGCGATGACGGCGGTCGAGAGAGTGCTCGACCAGAGCGCCACGGTGATTGAGCAGGCCATGCGGTTGGCGGTCACCGGCCTCGACGGTGTGATCGCGCTGATTTCCGGTCTTCAGGACTTTACGCACGTGGAAACGTTGGCGCTTGCCAGGCAGGTGTTCGAAGAGGTGGTCGAAGAGAACGACCCGCAGGTGGATACCGCCTACACGCTGACGTCGCTGGCGTCTTTCGCCAATGCTCATACCGCCATGGTCGGCAGGTATAGCCCCGACCGGGCCTATCGCTATCGCGGTCGCCGGGCCGATCAAGAGGCACGCGCGCGCAGCGACGAATTCCGCAACATCCTTCTCGAAAGCCGGGACAATTTCACCGTCGAGCGAAACGGCAATCTGGATGTGATTGATCTGTTCGGGCTTTTCGAAGTGAAAATCCGCAAGCGCGGCGGCACCGAGCTGGCCCGCACCCGGCAGCGCGAGGGCCCCTATTACACCTGGTCCGCCGTGGACACCCTGTCGGTGCATACCTGGACACTGCACTGGGACGGCATTGACCATAGCGAAATCCCGATCGGTTGGGGCGCGGCGCAGAGTGCGCAGTCCAACACGCGCCGTCTGTACAACCTGAATGGTATCCACCGCGACGAGGGCTATTGGAAAGACAATAGAACCGCTTCCCGGCTCGCCGGCACGGAATATCGAACCTCCAGGGTGATGCATAACTATCGGGGCATGCGTCGGTTCAGCGCTCTGAAAAAAGACGGCGTTCTCAATAAGGGCCCGGGCATCATCATCACCCTGACCAAACCCTCCGGCTCCCAGGGCGTGGAGACGGCCACCGACATCACCGGTGCGGAAAAGCGGATGAAGTTCGGCGATCAGCGCTCCTTCCTCAAGGACCGGATGGCGTCGATATCCAAAGCGCGGGTGGAATTCCACTATCCCAACGACCTGTTCCCCCGCGCCGACGGACGCCGTGAGTACGGCAATCTTTACAACCCCTATTGGCAGCCCTCGCTGGCGGCGCTGACCCGTGCCGAAAGGCTGATCGCGCTGGGTGAGCTGGGCTTATGAGATGCGGGCAGCAAGGTCAGTCAGTGGCCGGGTTTCTGGTTGCCTCGGTGTTTATTCTGGTGCCCGCGTTTATCGGATTGACGTTTCTCGCCAAGACCGGGGACATGAAGTTCCGCGCCCAGGAGGCGTCGCGATACGCGGCTTGGGAGAAGACCGTTTGGGAGGCCAACGGTGGCCATGCCAAAGGCGACACCGAGCTGGGCTGGGAAGTGCGTAACCGGGTTTTCGCCCGCGCCGAGTCACGGTTGGATTCCGAGCACGACAAAACCAGCCAGCGAAACCAGCCGCTCGACACCATGGCCTATACCCGTTACGCGCAGCAGCGAGGCCGGCAACCGATGCTCGCCAATACCGCCGACAACGACCCCGGGGTGCAGCTGAACACCAGTGCGCTGTCGGCGGGCGGCACACTCGGCGAACTCAATGACCAGGTCGCGGAAGTCCTCAAACTGGACGTCAGTGGCTATCGCCGCGCCGACGTGGAAGTGGCTCTGGCTCGGGCGAACCAGGATCACCTGCCGGTTGGGCAGTTATCACTGAAGACCCGGTACGTGATCATGGATGACGCCTGGAACGCCGCGTCGCCGCAACGCGCCACCGAATCGATTCGCCGCATGGTGCCGACCTCGCTGCTCGATAACGGCGCCGTCAGCACCATCCAAAGCATCGTCGGCACGGTGTTCGACGATCTCAGCCCACGCAATTTCAAGCCCGGGAAGGTCGACGTGGAGGTGGCGCCCTGTCAGCGCCTCGCCGCCTACCGGCCGGGCGAGATGGACGCCCCGAAAGCCTGTCTGGAGTAGCCATGAAATGGATCTTTGTTCTGCTGCTGATGTGTGCCGGCACGGTCACCGCGGAGGACTGGCCCGACACCCTGACGCCGGACGGCGTTAAGCCGCAATGGGCCGCCGATGAAATGATCTTCAACGGTGTGCCGATGCGCATCTTCACCTTTGATTATCCACCCGGCAGTAAGGCGTTGCGCCGTTTCTATCAGGACGCCTGGGATCGCCAGGGTGTCGAGCACAAGTCGGTCAAACAAGGCAAATGGTGGGTGCTGAGCAGTTTGCAGGGCGACTACTACACCACCGTGCAGATCACCGCCATCGGCGCGGCGGCCTATGCGCAGGTGGGGGTCAGTCGGATCAGCGAACTGCGCACGTCGGCGCCGCCGGGCGAAGGGGTACCGGTGCTGCCGCGCAGCGAGATCATCAGCGATATCACCGCCAAGGACGCCGGGCGCACTTCGCGCACGGTGATCGTTCGCAACCAGCATTCGGTGGGCAGTAACTACAACTACTATCTCAACCACTATCGCAGCCACGACTGGACCGCCGTTCGCAAGAATCTCGACCAGAGCCGGCGCGGCGCTCGTTTGGGGTTCGCGAAGAACGATCGGGAACTGGACGTGGTCATCAAACGGCAAGGCCGTGAGGTCAGCGTCATGACGGTGGAGGTGCGTCGATGAAAGCAGCACAGAAAGGCCAGGCCTACGCGGAGTATCTGGTTGGCGCGGTGCTGGTTATCGGCGCTTTGTTCGCGCCTGTTTTCGGCGGAGAAAGCGCCATAGGTCTTTTGATGGCCGCGTTCCAGGCGAATCAAGAATCGTACATTTGGGCCATGTCGGTCCCGGGTTAGGGGTTTTCATAATCGAATGAAGAAATATACCGCAATCATCATGCTGGTGGTGGCTATCGGTTTGGCGGTGCTCGCCGGCTGGCTGGGGCTTACCTACCTTGAGAACCGCGAGGCATCGATTCGCAGTGAACTGGCCAAACAGAAAGAGCCGGTTCAGATCGTGGTCGCCGCCCGGGACCTGTATCCCGGTGACCCGGTGGACGGCAGCACCATGGCGGTGCGCGAAATACCGCGTGAATTCGTGCCTTCCGGCGCCGTCACCGTCGCTCAGTATGACGCCGTCTCCGGGCTGCGGTTGAAAATTCCGGTCAAGGAAGGCACCGCCCTGATCTCCGCGTTTATCGCCGGCATGCAGGGCATCGGTACTTTCTCGGAATTGCTTCGCCCCGGGGAGCGCGCGATCACCGTGGATGCCAGCCCGCTGGACTCGGCGGAAGGCCTTTTACAGGCCGGTGACCACATTGATCTGCTGAGCATCAGTGATGACGACGATGCGTTCTACATGCGGAAGCTGCTCGACAACGTCACCGTGCTCGCCACCGGCACGCGGACCATGGCGGATATCGGCTATGACGGCGGCGCCGGACAGGCCTACTCATCAATAACCGTGGGAGTGCCGGTGGAAGACGTCGCCAAGACGCTGCGTGCCCGCTCCGGCGGCGAGCTCGCCTTTCTATTGCGCCACCCCGATGACGAGCGCGCCGCCAATTACGGGCAGGCGCAAAGCCAGGCCGGTGTCGAGGTTCTGGCCGGCGGCGAGTCCGACCAGGGCGTGCTGAAAAGCGGCCTGTACCGGGTCAACGACAGCGAGCGTGTCTACTGGAACAAACAAACCGCCAGCGAAGGCCGCGTCTATCAATTGGCGGACGACGCTTGGGCTACGGAGACTGGGGGTGAAACTGATGAGAAATAGCATTGTCCTGGCGCTGTTGCTGTCGAGCCTGTACTCGACCACCGCCTCGGCGGCAACGCGTTATCTGGAGCTGTACGCGGGTGAAGCACGTTCATTTTCTCTCGGTAGCATCACACGGGTGGCGGTGGGCAGCCCCGGCGTCCTCAACTACAAGGTGCTGGATGACGGCTCATTACTGCTGATCGGCGTGGAGGAAGGGGTCTCCAATGTGTCGGTATGGAAACGCGGCGGTCGCAAGGACACGCTCGAAATCACCGTATCCAAGTTGCCGGTCGATCGGCAGCTGAGTGTTTCCAAGCAGTTGGCGAAGCTGTTCCAGGGGCTGGAAGTGGAGAAGGTCGGCAAGTACGTGGTGTTCAAGGGCCGCGTTGAAGAGCAGTTTCTCGAGATCGTGAAAACCCTGGCGTCACAGATGCCCAACGCCATCAACATGGTGCGCGGTGACGGCTTCGAGGTCACCGAGATGGTGCGCATGGATGTCAAGATCGTAGAGATCGGCCGTCAGGATCTGCAGCGCCTCGGTATTCGCTGGGACGACCAGATCTCCGGCCCCGCCTATGGCGTGCACTCGGCGGCCACCACCAACCCGGTGTTCGGCGTCTACAGTGCCGCCGAGAATGGCATATCCGATGAAATCGCGGACGCGCTCGAGCAGGCCAGTTTCAACTACAACAGTTACGACACCTTGCAGTATTTCGGCATCACCTCCGGGATCAGCTCGTCCATCGACGCCCTGGCGGAAGTGGGTGACGCGCGCATACTCTCGGCCCCGAGGCTGGTGGCGCGCAGCGGTGAAGAAGCGGAATTCCGTTCCGGCGGCGACTACCCGATTCCGGTGATCAACCAGGACGGCTTTATCGACGTCAACTTCCGTGAGTACGGCATCATTCTGAACATTCTGCCGGTGGTATCCGGCGATGACATCAAGGCCACCGTGGAAGCGGAGGTCAGCAACATCGATCTGGCCACCCAGGTGAATGGCGTGCCCGGCGTTCTGGTGCGCCGGGCGCTCACCACCATCAACGTCAAAGACCAGGACACCATTGTCATTTCCGGTCTGGTGGCGGGCAATCTTTCCAAGCAGACGCAGAAGGTGCCGTTCCTGGGCGACATCCCCATTCTCGGCAAACTGTTCAGCTCCACCGAAAACCGCATCGACGAAAGCGAAGTGTTGATTATGGTCACGCCGCGCATCGTCGACGCCCAGGACGAGACCAACGAAAAGTTGGTGGAGCGCGTACGCGAAGAAGTCGAATCGATCCGCGCGGATATGGAAATTGATTCGCTGCTGATGGAGTAGGGAATGTTCAGTGTTCTGGTAAAAACCAAGAAAGGCACCTTGGTCGGCAGCTACACCGCCGAGCACGGCGAGTGCCTGCTGGGCAAGGATAAAGGCAGCCTGGTGCCGATGGCGGGCTGGAAAGTGGCCGGAGAACACGCGCGATTGCAGTGTCGCGAGGACGGTCTTTATGTCATCGACCAGGGCCACCGCACCGGCACCAGCGTCAACGGTCGCAAGGTTGAAGAGTTCGGGCCCCTCGACGAAGAAGATGTGGTGGAAATCAGCGACTACCGGCTGCATTGCCGGTTGTTGAGCACGCCCGGGCAGCTTAAACCGGCCGCCGGCGGCGACGACCACACGCCGGTTGAAGCGCCCGCGTCCAAAACCTACGAAGAGAGCGCGGCGCCGCACTCCCCGGAGCACGAGACGCGCATGACCCATTGGCGCGAACGCATCCGCCGTTCACTGGTGGATTATATGGACCTGCGGCGCGTCAACGTCGCCGACATGAGCGACCAGGAACTGCGCAATTTCACCGCCTCCGCGATTGATAAAATTATCCGCGACCAGGATGGCATCGACGCGGATATCGATCAGGACGAACTGGCCCGGCAAGTGCTGGCTGAAGCCGTGGGCCTGGGACCGCTGGAGCCACTTCTCGCCGACGCCGGGATTTCCGAAATCATGGTCAATGCCCGCGATGAGATTTACTACGAGCGCACCGGACGTTTGCACCGGTCGCGGGTCACCTTCACCGACGACACCTCGGTGATCTCCGCCATCGAACGCATCGTCGCGCCACTGGGCCGTCGCATCGATGAGAGCTCGCCGATGGTGGATGCGCGCCTGAAGGACGGCTCGCGGGTCAACGCGGTGATTCCGCCGCTGGCGCTCAAGGGCCCGAACATCACCATCCGAAAGTTCATGAAAGAACGTCTTACCGCCGAGCGCATGCGTGACTTCGGGTCGCTTAATGAGGAAATGGTGGCGTTCCTGGAGCTGGCCGTCCGTAACCGCAAGAACGTGGTGATCTCCGGCGGTACCGGGTCCGGTAAGACCACCTTGTTGAATGTGCTCTCCAACTTTATCCCCGACAGTGAGCGGATCATCACGGTGGAGGATGCGGCGGAACTGAGGCTTTACCAGCCCAACCTGGTCTCTCTGGAAGCCCGGCCTGCTAACCAGGAAGGCCGCGGTGAGATCAGCATTCGTGATCTGGTTAGGAACTGTCTGCGTATGCGCCCGGACCGTATCGTGGTGGGCGAATGTCGGGGCGGCGAAGCACTGGACATGCTGCAGGCCATGAACACCGGCCACGACGGCTCCCTGACCACCATCCACTCCAATTCACCACGGGACTGCATCTCGCGTATGGAAGTGCTGGTGCTGATGTCCGGCATGGAGCTGCCGGTGCAGGCGATTCGGGAGCAGATCGCCTCGGCGGTGGACATCATCGTCCAGCAAACTCGGTTTGCATGCGGCAGCCGTAAAGTAACCAGTGTCGCGGAGGTCACCGGTCTGGAAGGCGGCGTTATTCAACTCTCCGAAATCTACCGCTTTCAGCAAAAGGGCTACGATCAGGACGGCCGGGTGCGCGGCGACTTCATGGCCACCGGCGCGATCCCTGATTTTGTCGAGGCCCTGCGCGAACGTCATATCGACGTGGACATGAACCTGTTCCGTGGCCGGGAAGAGGCTAATGAGTTTTAGTATTTTCCTGTTCGCCGTTCTGCTGGCCATAAGCGTCTTCCTGTTCGCGTTGATGGGCTATCGCCTGTTCACCCAGGCGGCGGTGCGTTACGAAGAGCGTTTTCGCGAAAGCGCCGAAGCCAATCTGAAAGATCTGTTCATTTTTATCGACCCGAAAAAATTGTTCGCGTTTAATCTCGGCATTCTGGTGGTCTCCGCCTTCTTGATTTGGGCGCTGTCCGGCAATGTGGTGGTCAGCGTGCTGGCGGCGGCCGCGCTGGCGGCCTGTCCCAAGGTGGTCTACTCCTTGCTGCGGGCGCACCGCGAACGCACCTTCAGTTATGCGTTGCCGGACAGTATGGCGTCGGTGGCCTCGATGCTGAGGGCCGGCTCCAACCTGCAGTCGGCGTTGGAGCTTATGGTCAAGGAATCGTCTGGTCCGATACGCCAGGAATTCGGCTTGCTGCTGCGTGAACTGAAAATGGGCGTTGATTTCAACGAAGCCCTCGACAACATGCTCGAGCGTATGCCCGGCGAAGACCTGAGAATGCTCACCGCCGGCATGAAAATCGCGCGTGAGGTGGGTGGCAGCCTTGCCGATGTCCTCGCCCGTCTTGCCGAAACCCTGCGCCGGAAGCTGGAGATCGAAGGCAAGATCAAAGCGCTCACCGCCATGGGTAAAGCCCAGGGCTATGTAATGGCGTTGCTGCCTCTGGCGGTGGGCTTTGCCATCGCGCAGATCGAGCCGGAGGCCATGGGCAAGCTATTCAACACCATGGCTGGCTGGGCGGTGTGCGCGTTGATCGTGGTGCTCGAGCTGCTCGGGTTCTGGTTCATTAGAAAGATAGTGGCCATCGATGTTTGAGTCCGGAGCGTTCTACGCCATCTTCGCGGTCAGCCTGTTGCCGGTGGCGTTGATCCTGTTGTTCCTTGCGCTCAATCGTGCTCGCCACGAAGTGCGACGCGACGAACGCGAATTCATGGACCCGTTGCCGCTGGCGTTACGTCTGGTGTGGCCGCTGGTGGAGTTCTTCGCGCACTACCTGGGCAGCTTGATGCGGGTGGAGCAGGTGGCCCGGGGCAACCGCTTGCTGGCGCAGTCCGGCCAGGGCTTCATGATGAACGCGCAGCAGTTCCTGGGCCTGCAGATTGTCTCCGCGCTGTTGTTCATGGCTGGCGCCTGGCTGTGCATGGTGATGCTCGACCATCCCGCCGGGCTGTGGACCGGCATCGCCGGTCTGCTCGGTTTTTCTTTGCCTTACCTGAGTGCGAGGGAGAAGCGCAAACGGCGCAAGGTGGAGATCCTGCGGCAATTGCCGGTGTTCCTCGATTACCTGGCCATGAGCATCCAGGCCGGTGCCAATTTCACCGGCGCCATTCGTCACGCCGTGGACAAGGGCCCGGACGGACCCATGAAAGTGGAACTGAACAAGGTGATGCGCGATATCCGTGCCGGCATGGGGCGCTTTGATGCGTTGCGCCTGATGGCCGAGCGCGTCGGCGTCGATCCGGTGCAAACCTTCGTTAATGCGGTGGTGCAGGCGGAGCGAACCGGCGCCAGTGTCGGCGAGATGCTGAAAGGGCAGGCGGACCAGCGCCGTACCGAACGCTTTCAGTTGGCCGAAAAGCTCGCCATGCAGGCACCGGTCAAACTTATTTTTCCTTTGGTCGCGTTCATCTTTCCCACCACCTTTTTAATTATCGGCTTCCCCATCGCCATGAAGTTGTGGGAGGTATTCCAGTGATACTGCTGGTCGAAGGGCGGCGCCGCGACGCCCACATTGAGGTGGCAAGCCGTTACCGACGACGGTTGGTCGGCCTCATCGGACGCGCCGGTCTCGGCGAACGAGAGGGGCTTTTCATACCCGGTTGCCGCTCAATTCATATGTTTTTTATGCGCTTCGCCATCGACGCCGTGTTCATCGATGGCCGGGATCGGGTGGTGCGGCTGCGCACTGGCTTGAAACCCTGGCGTATCGCCACGGTATGGCGCGCGTGTTCCGTGCTCGAATTACCCGCCGGTGGCGCCGCCACCTTGGGAATAAAGGAGAACAGCCATGTACAGATTGTGTCTTCTGATGCTGGTGGCGGCACTTAGCGCCTGCTCGACCACCGCGACCACCAGCGGCGGCGACGACAGCGCCGACCGCCTGCGGCTGGCGGAGAACGCCTACCAGGAAGGCTTGTTCGTCGAAGCAGAGTCCTATTACCGGGAGCTGGTAGCCGACAATCCGGATCTCTATCAGGGCTGGTTCAGGCTCGGCAATATCTATGCGCGCAGTGGTCAGCTCGACGCCGCCATCACCATGTATGAGCGTTGCATGGACCTGGATCCGGATCAGGCGCGCGCCTGGTACAACCTGGCGCTGGTACGCACACGGCAATCCCTGCGCACCCTAGCCGACGCCGAGCAGCGGTTCGTCGATAACCCCGCGGACCAGCGCCGTATTGCCCTGTTGCGCGAGAGGCTGGTGGAGGCGCTCACCGGCGACCGCGAGGAGGCCCGGTAATGCGCCGGCGCGCTCAGAACGGGCAAGCCTTGGCGGAGATGCTGATTACCTTCGCCTGGGGCGTGCCGCTGTTGCTGGCGATTATTCAACTCGGCCTGATGTACCGCGCCAAGGCGACACTGAACGACGCCACCTTTCGGGCCGCCCGCGCGGGCAGTCTTCACCACGCCTATACCAGTGACATGAAACGCGAGCTGGTGCGCGGCATGGTTCCCACCCTGTACGCGGTGGTGCCCGGTGAGACACCCAGCCTGGCGGTTTACACGGCGCGGCGCACCGCACTGGAAGCCTTGTACGGCAACGCCGCCCATCCTATCGCCAGGGTGGAGGTAGTGTCCCCCACCGCGCAGGGATTCCGCGAGTTGGCCCGGCCCGCCTGGGGGCTGACCAGCGATTGCGGGCGCGGCGGCTGCCCCAATAACGGGGATTTTCGCGAAGTGGCAAGGGACGAACGTCTCTACGAAATCCCCAATGACAATCTTGAGCAACGCCCCACCACCCTGGTGGATGTGGGCGGTCGCAAAATTAATGTGCAGGACGCCAACCTTCTTAAGATCCGCACCGTCTGGTGTCAGGAAATGCAGGTGCCGGGCATTAACAAGTTGATCTGGGAGACGGTCAATCTGAGCGGCCTGATGAACTCCAGTGATTGGCGTCGTTGCCGTTTGCTGCAGGCCGCGCAAGGCGGCTATTACTTCCCACTTTCCAGCCACGCGGTGGTGCGTATGCAGACGCCGGTGCGCTGCCAGGGTAACCCCCAAGGAAACACTCGTTGCCAAAATCTGAGGTAGAGCATGTTTAAGCGAACCTGGCCCGTATGGGCTTTTCTGGCCCTGGCGGGCACCGCTCAGGCGTTGCAGGCGCCTGCATTTTTCAACCATGAAACGGTGATCGACAGCCGTTACCAGACTCAGGCCGCGAGAACCCTGCAGACCGCGCCGGTGCGCTATATCGATGAAGAGCATCGGCAAGGTTACGCCTCCGGCGGCGAGATCGAGGTCAGTGGCCGGATACGCCGGTTTGTCTTGGATCATCCCCGTGCCGACAGCGATCTCAGCATCGTCGCTCACTATCGCGATCGGCTGCGCGCCGCCGGTTACCGGATTGCCTACCAATGCGATCGCGGTGACTGCGGTGACGCCCCGGGTTGGCGGCTTCTGCTGGGTGACGGCGTGGTCGGCGACACCGGCGCGCAGCATTACCTGTTGGCTCACAGAGGCGATCGCGCGGAGCGGGGTGAGTACGTGGCGGTGTACGTGAATGAGATCGACGATCTGCCGCGCAGCGTGGTGCTGAGCGTGGAGCAGGGCCGTCTTGATCGGGTGCGGTCATTGCCGGCGGAGGGCGAACGGCACCGTCTGTTCTATTCGCTCAACGACACCCGCTTGTCGCTGCGTGATCGTCTCGCCCTGGGCCGCGTGGCGGCCAGACTCCGTGACAATCCGGACGTGCGGGTGGAGATCACCGGGTTCGCCGACGGTGACGCCGATCAGACCGGTCTCCAGGAAACCAATCAATCCTTGGCGCGCCGCCGTGCCGACCTGGTGGCCGCGTTGCTGGCCGATCAGCTCACTGAGTCCGCCGCCGCGCGGGTTATCAACCACGGTGGCCAGGTTCGTGTCCCCGAGCCGGGCCAGCAACCCGGGCAATGGCGCCGAGTGGATCTGAGCTTGCAGCGCGTCGCATCCGACGACCAAACCACCCCCTCGCAAGGAGAGCAAGACGATGACAGCAACCCGGTGTAACCAAGGCGTGTCGGCAACCGGCACGATGCTTCTGCTGGCAGCCCTGTTGACCGCCTGCGGCGGTGGCGGTGGAGGAAGCGGCGGCGGGGGCTCGGCGCCCGGAGGCGGCGACGGCGGTGGTGGCGAACTGCCGCGCACGCTCAGCAAACTGCCCGCCGCCAAGTTCAGTGATGAGGAAACCGTCGCTCTGCTGGCGCCGGGTTCGGCGTTTGGGGACACCGTGGGTTTGACGCTCTCCGGGCTGGCGTTCTTCGGAGAGGTCGGCGGCGTGGCCGACAGCCGGGTGTTGCAAACCCAGGCCTGCGGCGACGCCGGCCGCATCGAGTTCCTGTTTCGCCGCGACGAGGCGGTCCAGTCGCCGTACAACGGCGGGCTGTTCGATATGGTTGCCACCGACGACCAGAACTGCCAGGAAGGCGATCTCAACAACACCACTTCTTTCGCCCAGACCACCACCGACGGCGAGCGCCGCATTGCCTATCCGGTGAGCGGCGAGGGCAGCGGCGACCCGGGCAGTGCTCAGGTATTCGTCGGCTACGAACGCTCCGGCACCGGGCTGGACGACCCCTTCCACGTATCTCTGCAAACCGAGAGCGGTGGCTTTGAATGGTCGCGCTATTGGGACGGCCACATCCGCGTAGAGCGCGGCAGCGCCGCCGACAGCCGCCTCGGCGACGGCGGCGGCGACACCCGGCTCTATCAGGTCAGCCGGCAACGCACCGGCGGCATCGGCTACGACCTGCAAACCGGTAGCGGCGCGGACGACCGCTTCCAGCTCCAGTTCCAGGCGATCGATGAGCGCTCCGCGTCCCGGTACCGGGAAGAAAACTATCAAGGGGTTTACGGACGTCGCATGTTGAATGCCTCCGGCGAGCCGCTGGGCGGCGAGTGCCCGGCGGGGCGCTTTCAGGTGGAAACCAGCCAGCCTTTGATCGTGGATATCCCCGACGACGATGATTCGGAGCTATTCCTGTTCGGCGATAGCCAGTACATCGTCTCAGGCGGCCTGGCCATGGAAGACGATGCGGGTAATACCGCCCAGGTGGTCTATGATGGGGTTGCCGGTACCGTTTCCGTGACATTGAATGGCGGATCGGCGCAAGTGTTCGACTACCAGACCTTGAGCGAGGCCTGGCGGACGCGCTGCTCACCGGCACCTTGATACGGACGCCGTTCCATCGATAAGGGAGAAGGTCCATGAGTCTTTTCGACTACAAGGCACGCACGCTCAACGGCGAGGAAAAGCCCCTCTCCGACTACAAGGGCAAGGTTTTACTGGTGGTGAACACCGCCAGCAAGTGCGGCTTCACGCCGCAATACGAAGGGCTACAGAAGTTGTACGCCAACTTTTCCGACCGCGGGCTGGAAGTGCTCGGTTTCCCCTGCAACCAGTTTGGTCGCCAGGAGCCCGGCGAGGCGCCGGAGATCGGGGCTTTCTGCGAAAAGAACTACGGTGTGTCGTTTCCGATGTTCGAGAAGGTGGATGTGAACGGGGAGAACGCCCATCCGGTGTTCAAGTTTCTGAAATCGGAGTCGCCGGGCCTGCTGGGCACCGAGGCGATCAAATGGAACTTCACCAAGTTTCTGATCGACCGTGACGGCAATGTGGTGAAGCGCTACGCGCCGAAAGACAAGCCGGAAAAGCTCGCCGATGACATCGAGGCGCTGCTCTAAAGCGCTTCAGGCCGGCAGGACCGCGTAGTAAATCGCGAAGAAGTGGCACACGCTGCCGCCCACCACGAACAGGTGCCAGATGGCGTGGTTGTACGGCATCCGGTTGGCCAGATAAAACACCACGCCGGCGGTATAAGTGATGCCGCCGGCGAGCAGCAGCCAGAAGCCCAGCGGGCTGACCGTGTCGATTAATTCCCCGGACGCGAACATCACCAGCCAGCCCATGGCCAGATAGATACCCACCCGCGCCAGCTTGTAACGGTTACCGAACCGCAGCTTCAGTATGATCCCGGTGAACGCCAGCCCCCAGATCACAGCGAACAGGGTCCAGCCCACCGTGCCGCGCATGTTGACCAGCAGAAACGGCGTATAGGTGCCCGCGATCAGCGCGAAAATGGCGCAGTGGTCCAGCATCTTGTAGGCCGCCCGCCAGTGCGGGCGGCGGCTGCCGTGGTAGAGCATGCTGGCGCCGTACAGCAACGCCAGGCTGGCGCCGAACACACTGAACGAGACGATCTTCCAGGGATCGCCCTGGACGCTGGCCGACGCCACCAGCACCGAGGTGCCGGCGATGCTCAGCAGCAGGCCGATCGCGTGGGTAAGGCTGTTGATCACCTCTTCGACCAGAGGATAGTCCGTCTGCTCAGCGGCCGAAGACGCGGAGGACGTGGAAGGTGCCGTCATAGAGGAGCCTCGCGCATATTGGATGTCGCCGTTCCAGCTTGTATTGCATCAAGCTATAAGGAGTATACAGAAAATGAGTTCGCGGTCCCGGACACAAGCGCTTAGCGTAGTAAGCGTTAAAGTTCAGTCCGGCATCTATCGCAAAGGAGAGCACCATGATTGAACACAGCAAAGAAGTTTCCCAGGAGCTGAGCAAACTGCTCGCCGAGAGTTATACCCTCTATTTGAAAACCCACAATTACCACTGGAACGTCACCGGTCCGATGTTCCACAGCCTGCATCTTTTGTTCGAAGAGCAATACACCGAGCTGGCCACGGCGGTGGACAAGATTGCCGAGCGCATTCGCGCCCTGGGTGACAAGGCTCCGGGCAGCTACGCCGCCTTTGCCCGTCTGTCCTCGGTGGAGGACGCGGAAGGCGACCCGGATGCGGCGGAAATGCTGAAAACGCTCACCGGCGACCATCGCATCGTGGCGGAGCGCGCCAACAAGGTGCTCAAGCTGGCCGCCAGCCACGAGGACGAGGGTACGGCGGCGATCGCCAGCGAGCGTATTGAGATCCACGAGAAGGCCGCCTGGATGCTGTCCGCCCACCTGGGCGATTAATAGCTAAGAGCTATTCTTCGTATAGAGACTATCCGTTTTATTGATCGGGACCCGGTGCCTATCATGCCCGCATCAATCAGCCACATTCCGATGCACCGAACAGGAGGAAGTCATTAATGTTGGAGAATCGTGAAGGCCAGAACGTACCTGAAGTCACCTTCCGCACCCGCGAAGGCAATGAGTGGAAAGACGTCACTACCAAGGACCTGTTCGCGGGCAAGAACGTGGTGGTGTTCGCCCTGCCTGGCGCGTTCACACCGACCTGTTCGTCCACACACCTGCCGCGTTACAACGAACTGGCACCGGTGTTCAAAGCCAACGGCATCGATGAAATTATCTGCCTGTCCGTGAACGACGGCTTTGTGATGAACGCCTGGGCCGGCGATCAGGACGCCAACAACATCCGCTTTATCCCGGATGGTAACGGCGAGTTCAGCGAAAAGATGGGCATGCTGGTCGGTAAGCAGGACCTGGGCTTCGGCCCGCGCAGCTGGCGCTATTCCATGCTGGTGAAAGATGGCGTGATCGAAAAGATGTTCATCGAGCCGGAGAAGCCCGGCGACCCGTTCGAAGTGTCCGACGCCGACACCATGCTGACGCACATCAACGGCGAAGCGTCCTTGCCCCAGCGAGTGACGATCTTCACCAAGCCGGGCTGCCCGCACTGCACCCGCGCCAAGCGTGAGCTGCGTGACGCCGGCTACAAGTTCGAGGAAATCGAGCTGGGCAACCGTGGCCTGAGCTACAGCACCCTGGCCGCCGTCACCGGCGCCGGCACCACCCCGCAGGTGTACATCGAAGGCCAGCGCATCGGTGGCGCCGACGAGCTGAGCGACTGGCTCAAAGCCACCGCCTGAACCCCATTACGCGCTCACCGTAATGCTCAACCCGGGGCAAAAGGATGTGCCCCCGGGCGCGGGCTCGACCCGCGCCATGATCTTCCCCAACTGGCCGGCTCCCCGCCGGCCTTTTTTATGCGCCGCTGTTGCGGTCTCCGGGCGGGCCACGCACGGATAAAAAAATGGCACAACCGGCCCTGGAGTGTCCGGGGTGCGCTGGCCCATATTGACGGTCATTACTCAAGGTTCCCGTGCATCGTCGCTCAGCCGGCGATCACCGCAACAGGGAAGATAATTGCTATGAACGCCAAAGCCCCGGTTTCACCGAACCAGCCGCGCCGTACCTCTCAACGCACCAACGGCAGCGACATCCAGCCCCGGCGCATGGATTTCCAGTTCGACCCGGACATGCCGCGCTACTGGTTCGCCGGCGATCAGTTCAAGACCCTTTTGCTGACCGCGTTATCCTGCACCTTCCCGGAAGGGGAGCGCTTCTTCGTGCGCTCGGTGCGCCACTACCAGAAGCGGATCACCGACCCAGAACTGCGCGAGCGCGTGAAAGGGTTTATCGGCCAGGAGGCGCACCACGGCAACGAGCACGAGCACTTCAACACCTTCATGGAGAGCAAGGGTGTGCCCACTCAAAAGGTGCACGATTACGTCCATGAGGGCATGAAGTGGATGGCCAAGAAGTTCTCGCCGGAACGCCAGCTCGCCAAGACCTGCGCCCTGGAGCACTTCACCGCCATGCTCGCCGAGCTGATGCTTGAGGAGCCGGAGTTCCTGGAGGGCATGGACGAGCGCATGCTGCCGCTGTGGCTGTGGCACGCGGTGGAGGAAAGCGAGCACAAGGCCGTGGCCTTCGACGTGTACGCCGACCAGGTAGGCAGCTACTGGGTGCGCACTTCGGAGATGGCGCTGACCACGGTGGAATTCATCGGCTTCACCATTTTCCATTACATCCAGCTGCGACAGGGCATGGACGACAAGCGCGATCTGCGCTCGGTGGCTAACGGTCTGAACTGGCTGCTCGGCCGCCCCGGCTGGCTGCGCCGGCTGGGCCGCTCCTACGCCGCCTACTACAAGCCGTCGTTCCACCCGGAAAAGAAAGACAGCCGCGCGGTGCGCGAGCGCGCTCTGGCGCAGTTGGCGGAGATGCTGGACCGGCCTGAACTGGCCCCGCCCCGCTAACGCCCTGCTCAGTCGCGCAGTATCCGTGGCCGGGGAATTCCCTGGTCGCGGAACAGCGCGGTGACCCGCAACACCACATCGCTCTGAAACGCTTTCTCGTAGCGCACGTCCAGCACATACGCTTTGGAGCGGAACCGCACCGCCAGGGCGTGGCCGATTTCCACCTCTTCAATGGCGAACGTCACCGGTTTTTTCAGGTAGGCATAGCGGCTGGTGACGATCACTTCCTCGATAATGCCACGTACCCGTTCCAGATCCGCCTGCACCGACACATGGAAGTCGGTCACCACCATCATGTCCAGCTCGCCGGCGTTCCCCGACGCCACCACATCGGTGATGAAGCGCGCGTTGGGAATGGTCACCAGGTTGTCGTCCAGGGTTTGCACGCGCACCGCGCGCAGGCCGATGGCGACGATCTCGCCGTAAGTGTCACCGAAGCTGATGCGGTCGCCCACCTGGAACGGCCGGTCGAACAATAACAACAGGCCGGCCACCAGCGAGGTCGCCACGTCCTTGAGCGCGAAACCCAGCGCCACCGCGATGGAGCCGGCCGCCGCCAGCATGAATTCCCGGGGCGGGTTGAGCACCCCGACAATCAGCGCGCCGGTGCCCAGGGTGTAAATCAGAAAGCCGACCAGCGTGGTGATCTGCAGGATCAGGAAGCGACGCGCCGGGACCTTGTCCATCAGCGAGCCGCTGACTTTCTGAATGCCCCAGTTCAATGCCCACAGACAGAAACCGCCGGCCACCAGCAAAAGAATGGCGTAGGCGTTGAACAGATCGACCACCACCGCCAGGTCCGTGACAATATCGCCGCTTTCATTCATGGAGCAGATTCTTCCTGGTCAGATGGTTGATCACGGTGTGGTACCAGAGCGGCACCATCCGATACCGGCCGTCGTCGCTCTGGCGAATAAAGCCGGCGTCGAAACCCGCCTTCAAGGCGTAACGCACCACGTTTTCCGGCAGGTCGGTGGCGGCCACGATTTCACCGCTGGACAGGTTCTCGTGGGTGGCGATGGCGGCGTACACGAACAATAGATTCTCGCCGGCCTTTTCCACCGCGGCGCCCTGTGGCTTGGCGGGCAGCCCCACCAGCACCTGGCGGCGGGTGACTTTCACCGAGCTCAGCCACAGCCGCAGTGCCGCCATCGGGTTACCGCGGCAGGCGTCCCACAGCAGGCTGAAATAGCGCTGCTCGGCGTTGCGCACATTGCCCGCCTCGGGCCCCCGCGACGATAACAAGACTTCGTCGTAACGCAGGGTCTGGCCGGAAAGGTGATGCCGCGACAGAATCAAGGAGCGAATCTCGCTCTGGCCCCAGCGCTTCACCCGCACCACATTGCGGAACTGGTACTCCCGGCCGAACACATTGCACAGATACGCCCAGCTCTGGTTGTTGAGCAGCACCAGCCAGAACAGGTTATCCAGGCGCGCATTCGTTAAACGCAACAGCGTGCGCCAGCCTTCCAGGCCGCCGATCCGGGCGAGGAAAAAATTCTGCGCTTCGTCCAGTACCAGCAGGGTGGGGCGGCGCTGCTCGTCGTTCTTCACCAGGCTGGCGGGGCCGTCTTCAAGGGGCTCGTCCAGGGCCTCGGCGATCAGCGTCGTGACCTCTTCCGGGGTCAGTGTCTTCGGCGGCACGGCCACCGACACCACCCGCAGGCCGTCGTCGCTTTTTTCCAGGGCCCGGGTCAGGCGCCGCGCCGCCATGCTTTTGCCGCTGCCTTTCTCGCCGGCCACCAGCAGGGTGTTCTCGTCGGTTTTGTCCTCGCGCCAGCGTTGGATCGCTTTTTCCATGGCGTCGGTGAGCCCGGTGTCGATAAAGGGCGCCGGTTCATCGTCGGGCAGGCCGGCGTCGAACCACTGCTGATACGCCCGGGCGGGCTGGGTGTCGTCGTCGGGTTTCTCTTCCTCGTCGCCGCTTTGCGCGCGCATTCGGAACCAGCGCGCCTTGAGGCGCAGGTACCAGTCCGAGCTGGCCAGAAGCTGGTCCAGGTAGCGATACACGAAATACACCAGGGCCACCGGCAGCAACAAGGGCGCGGTCCAGGAAAACAGGCGCTTATCAAGCAGCCGGGCCGCCATGGGGTCGAGGCGTGACGGCAGAATGCTCTGCAGGCACACCAGGTAGTCCTCGTCGCGCTGCCGGAGCAGCCGGCCGACGGCGGCGTACAGCGCCAGCCCCAGCAGCAGCGCGGTGAGACTGTGCAGCAGGCCGCCGCCGAGCAATTGATCCACCGCCAGGAACAGGGCCCAGGGCAGCATCAGCCAGACCGCCACGCGGCGCGCCCGTTCGCCGGCCTGGTTTGCCTGTTCGCCGTTCAGATAGGTGCCGGCGCCCTGTGCCACGCGCAGCACCAGCCATTCGCCGATCAACCAGGTGAGGCCGAACACCACATACAGCCGGGCCAGCGGCAGCAGCCACAGCAGCAAGCGGGTGGAAGGCGCTTGCAGGGCCGGTTCCGCCAGGTCCAGGGCGAACCACGGGATCAGCCACGGCAGCAGCGGCGCCAGGCCCGCCACCAGACGGCTCAGCGCCCACAGCCAGCGGCGTCCGCCGCTGGCTTCCATGACGCGGGCGTGCAACGACAGCAGGGCGCTCTTGCCCCGCCGGCTGAGATGGATCAGCACCGCGAACAGGGCGATGCCCAGCAGCAGTGCCAGGGCGTTGCTCAGCAACGGCAGATAGCGGCGCATCTCGCCGTTCAGGCGCCCTTCCTGGAACGCCAGCTGAAACGCCTGATAAAGCCGGTCCAGGGCCAGCCCGGTCTCCAGATCAATCACCGTGAGCGCGGCGTCCGGCCCGCCGCGCTGCGCCAGCGCCGGCAGGTTGCCGACCTGGTCCCACAAACTGGCCCGCAGAGCCAGCACCTGGCGCTGCGCCTCCGCGCTTTGCCGGCGCCAGAGCATTTCCTGGGCCGGGTCCGCCGCGCTCAGCCAGGGCGGGGTGCCCGAGCGCCGGGCCAACCGGTCCAGAGCCGTTAGGGCGGTGGCCGGGTCCCGGCGCAGTAGCGGTGTCAGGGCAAGCAGGCCGGCCAGGCGTTCGCGCAGATAATCGTCGGAGCCGCCCTCGGCCGGGGCGCCGGCCAGGTTCTGATAGAGCTCGTGCCAGGTGGTCAGGGCGAGGCGCTGCGCCTCGGTCAGTTCAAACCAGGCCAGCCGCTTGGCGCGGCGTTGTTCGGTGAGCCGCAGGGTTCGTTCGCGCACCGCTTTGTACGCCGGCGCCAGGGCGTCGCAGCCGGGGACCACGGCGGCCGGTACCCGGGACGCCGGCAGCGCGACGCCGGTGGGGGCGACGCCCAGCGCATCGGTGAGCGACGCCGGCGCCACCGGTTCCCCGCCCAGCGCCGCGTCCAGATGCTCGAGATGCTGCTCCAGCCGTTCGTTCCCTTCGCGCCACTGATTCAGCGCGGCCTGTTCGCGCTGGCATTGGGCCTCGCTGGCGGCGAGTGCCGGACCGGTTACCCATAACGCCACGAGGACGAGATAAAGCCGGTACCGCCGCGAAAACCCCATGGTGTGTTCCTTTTTAATGGTGTCGCGCCATTGTAGGGACGCTGTGAGCGGGCGTCATCCGCGCCGCCACGGTGTATAGTCGGGGTACGGACGTGATGATCGCGGCGGTGACAGGGAGATTGGGAAATGGCTTCGTTAGTGGTCAGGGATTTGATGGTGCGGCACCCGCCCTCTTTGGTGGCGGGTACCGAAATGACGTCGGTGGTGGCGGCGCTGTTGAACGGGCGCTATACCGGTTTACCGGTGATCGACGGCGACCACCGGGTAATCGGTTTCGTCTCCGAACAGGACTGCCTGCGCCATTTGCTGGTGTCCAGCTATCACCAGGAAGGCTCGCTGCGGGTGGAAGAGCTGATGCACGATCAGCCGCTCACCGTGCGCGAGGACGATTCCGTAGTGGATGTGGCCGGGCTGATGGTGAAACAGAAGCCGAAAATCTACCCGGTACTGGACAGCGGCGACCGGCTGGTGGGCCTGCTGACCCGCAGGGCGGTGCTGCAGGCGCTGAACGACAGCCGGCGCGGCGACTGAACGCCAGCCGCTGGGTCGCCAGCCGCTACATACAAGTTTGCCGGCGCCCGCATCGCTAGTGTTTCCTAAAACAACAAGAGGAGTGTTGTCATGCGTGATCTGTCGACTTTTCTACACGATTACGGCGACAGCCATCGCCACCCGGTGAATCAGTGGGTACACATTTTTTGTGTACCGGCGATTTTTGTCTCCACGCTGGGGCTGTTCTGGCTGATTCCCATCGGCCAGTGGCTGGGCCTGGAAGGCGCCGCGGCCTACTGGGTCAACGGCGGCACCCTGCTGGCGGTGCTGTGCATGCCGTTCTACCTGCGGCTCTCGATGGGTGTGTCCCTGTTGATGCTGGGCTGGCTGGCGGTGTCCATCGCGGTGGTCACGCTGGTGGACCGCAGCGCCCTGTCACTGGGCTGGAGCGCTCTGGTGCTGTGGCTGGTGGCCTGGGCGGTGCAGGTCTGGGGCCACAAGGTGGAAGGCAAGAAACCGTCGTTCACCGACGACCTGGTGTTCTTGCTGGTGGGGCCGGTGTTCGTCAGCCTGGAGCTGGCTTACAAGCTGGGCCTCAGCCGTACGCCGGGCCACGGTCGCCCGTCCTGAACCGGGCGCTGAGTGGCGGAGACTGAAGCGCGCCCCCGCTCGCCCCTTTTCCTCTGGGAAGGGGGCTGGTGCATGTTGGCGCCCCATCTGCATAACCGGCCGCACAGCCATGTGGCGGCGTCGCTGCTGGTGAGCCTGGGCCCGCGGCCCATTCGCGTGCAGCTGGCCGGCCACTGGATCACCGCGGACGCGGTCTGGGCGGCCCCGGATGTGGACCAGGCGCTGGACAGCGACGGCCCGGTGGCGGTGCTGCACCTGGACCCGGACCACCGCGCCTGGCGGGCGCTGCGGTTGCAGGGCCCCGGTGGCGCCTTCCCGCTGGCCGCCCATCCCCGTTTCCGGACCTGTCTGAACCAGCTGGCGGCGTTGCCGTCGGCCGCCGCGGCCCTGGCCGCCCGCGCCGCCCTGGAGGCCGGCGAACCCCGCCCGCTGGACCCGCGTGTGGTGCTCGCCTGCCGGGCCCTGCGTCGGGGTGACGATGCGGCCGGTCTCGGCGGCGCTGCCCTGGCCGAGGCGGTGGGGCTGTCGGAATCCCGCTTCCGGCACCTTTTCCGCGAAGAACTGGGTGTCAATCTGAAGCGCTTTCAGCTGCACCTTAAATGCCAGCGGGCGCTGACCCTGTGGCGCGATGGCATGAGCCTCACGGATCTGGCGCTGGCCGCCGGCTTCTACGATCAGCCCCACCTCAATCGCACCCTCCGTGCCATGTTCGATACCCTGCCTTCCCGCTATGCTAGAGCCTTCCCCATCCAGGTGGAGCATCTCGAAGAGCCCCGCCATCACGATCAATAAAAACCGGGAGTTATCATGGAGTACCAGCACATCCGCACCGAGCTGGCGGATAATATTCTCACCGTCACCCTGAATCGCCCCGACCGTATGAACGCCTTCACCCTTCGCATGAAGGACGAGCTGGTGCACGTGTTCGGTGAAGCGGACCGCGACAACCAGGTGCGGGCGGTGGTGGTCACCGGCGCCGGGCGCGCGTTCTGCGCCGGCATGGAGATGCAGCCCGAGGACGGCGGCCACGTGTTCGGCTATGACCACGCCGAGGGCGAGGAGCCGCCGGTGGGCACCATCCGTGATTCCGGCGGCGAAGTGTCCCTGGCGATTTTCAATTGCCGCAAGCCGGTGATCGGTGCGCTCAACGGCGCCGCCGTGGGTGTCGGCATCACCATGACTCTGCCGATGGACTTCCGGCTTGCCGCCGAAGGCGCCAAGATCGGTTTCGTCTTCACCCAACGTGGCCTGACGCCGGAAGCCTGTTCGACCTGGTTCCTGCCCCGCGCCGTGGGCATGCAAAAAGCCTTGGAGTGGGTCTACGCCGGCGATATCTTCCTCGCCGAAGAAGGTCTGGAAGCGGGCCTGTTCCGCAGCCTGCACAGCAAGGAAGAGGTGCTCGACGCCGCCCTGGCGCTGGCCCGCAAGCTGATCGCCAAAAGCTCGCCGGTGTCGGTGGCGCTGGCCAAACAGATGCTGTGGCGTAACCCTACCTTTGACCACCCGATGCAGGCCCACGCGGTGGAGTCGAGAATGATCTACCGCGCCAACGAGTTCTGGGACGGCAAGGACGGCTTCACCGCCTTCCTGGAAAAGCGCGACCCGGTGTTTGATACCGATCTGAACGACGTGCCCGCCCAGTTTGATTTCTGGCCCGAGCCGCCGTTGCGCTAACCGTCGAATATTTACGAGAAACAGCGAGGACACCATGAAGAAAGAAACCATAGCGATTCACGGCGGGTTTGCCGGCGATCCGGAAACCCACTCCGTGGCGGTGCCGATCTATCAGACCACCAGCTACTACTTCGATGACACCCAGCACGGTGCGGACCTGTTCGACCTGAAAGTACCGGGCAACATTTACACGCGCATCATGAACCCGACCAACGCGGTACTTGAAGAGCGTGTCACCCAGTTGGAAGGCGGCATCGGTGCCCTGGCGATGGCCTCGGGCATGGCCGCCACCACCGCGGCGATCCAGACCCTGGCCCGCGCCGGTGACAACATTGTCTCGGTGAGCCAGCTCTACGGCGGCACCTATAACCTGTTCGCCCACACCCTGCCGACCATGGGCATCGACGTGCGCATGGCGGACGGCCGCGACATGGCGGCCATGGCCGCGGCCATCGACGAGCACACCAAAGCGGTATTCTGTGAGTCGATCGGCAACCCGGCCGGCAACATCGTCGATCTGGCGGCGTTGGCCAAGGTGGCCCATGACGCCGGCGTGCCGTTGATCGTCGATAACACCGTGGCCACGCCGGCACTGTGCCGGCCGTTCGAACACGGCGCGGACATCGTGGTGCATTCGCTGACCAAGTACATGGGCGGCCACGGCACCACCGTGGGCGGCGCCATTGTCGACTCCGGGCGTTTTCCGTGGAAGGACAATCCCCGCTTCCCGCAATTCAACGAGCCGGACCCCAGCTATCACGGTGTGATCTATTCGGAAGCCATGGGCGAGGCGGCGTTTATCGGCCGTGCCCGCGTGGTGCCGTTGCGCAACATGGGCGCCGCCCTGTCGCCGATGAACGCCTTTCTTATTCTCCAGGGCATCGAGACCCTGGGTCTGCGCATGGAGCGGCATTGTGAGAACGGCCTGGCGGTGGCCCGCTACCTGCGGGATCACAAGAAAGTGGCCTGGGTAAACTTCGCCGGCCTGGACAGCGACCAGGACTATCAACTGGCGCAGCGCTATATGGACGGCGGCGTGCCCGCGTCGATTCTCAGCTTCGGCATTGAAGGCGGCCGCGACGCGGGGGCCCGGTTCATCGATGCGTTGCTGCTGATCAAGCGTCTGGTGAACATTGGCGATGCCAAGTCGCTGGCCTGTCACCCGGCCACCACCACCCACCGGCAGTTGGACGAGGCGGAGCTTAAGACCGCCGGGGTCAGCGCCGACCTGGTGCGTCTGTCCGTGGGCATCGAGCACATCGACGACATCCTCGCCGACATCGAACAGGCGTTGGCCGCCGTTTAGTCGGGGCGCGCCTCCCGGAAGCGGGCCGGTGTGCTGCCGGTCCAACGCTTGAACGCCTTGGCGAAGGCGCTCTCATCGGAAAAACCCAGGTCCTCGGCGATCCGCCCGGTGCGGACGCCGCCGGCCAGGGCCTGTTCCGCCAGATCCTGCAGTAACGTATCCCGCAACAGCTTGAAGCTGGTGCCTTCGTCCGCCAGTTTGCGGATCAGATGGCGCCCGCTCATACCTAATTGCTCAGCGATGCGTTCCTTGCCCCAGCGTGGATAGTCACGGATCAGGGTGCTCACCCGGGCGCCCAGGGACTGGCTGTCCAGGCGTGCCAGCAGCTCGTCGGCCAGGCCGCGCAGGTGGCGGCATAGCGCCGGATTGGCGTGTATCAGTGGCAGCTTGAGCTGGTCGGCGGAAAACACCAGGGCGTTGTCGGGGTGGTTGAAATGCACCGGCAAGCCCAGTTTTTCCTGGTACCGCTCGGGTTGATCCTGGGCGCCGTGGCGCAGTGTCAGATGGTCGGGCCGGAAGGCGTCGCCGGTGCTCCAGCGGGTCAGATGGAGCAGGCTCGCCATCACCGCTTCCACACGCGTGGGCCGCCGTGTCTGGTAGACCGGCTGATAACGCACCTCGCAGACGTTTGTGTCGCGGACCACCTGAAAGGCCCCGCCCTCGCCGACGATCGGGTGGTAATCGATCAGCGATTCCACCGCTTCCTCCAGCGTCTCGCAGCTCATCAGGATCATGCCGGCGGTATCCAGATGCCCGACCTGCAGCGCCAGTCCCAGGTCCACGCCCACCAGCGGGTCGCCGGCGCCCTCGCAGAACGCTTCCCACAGCCGGTCCTGGCTGGCCAGATCGACCCGCTCGCGGCTGTCCAGGCGCGCCACCAGATCGTAGGGCAACGCCAACCCCAGGCGCTGGGCGGCCTGCATGATGGCTTGCGAGAAGTGCACCGTGACGGTGGGGCTGTGGCTCATTGAAAGGTCCTGAATTAACCGTACTCGGGTCGCGAATCAGCCGTGCCGGGCCGACCTCGCCCGGTTAGGGTCTTAAACCCTACTGAAATAATAACAAGCATAAGGCTTTATCCATGTACGCAGTGATCGGTGCCGGCCCGATGGGCCTGGCCACGGCAAGAAACCTCAGTAAACAGGGTTTGCCCTTCGTCGGCTATGAACTGAACGGCGACGTGGGCGGTTTGTGGGATATCGACAACCCCCACAGCACCATGTACGAAACCGCGCATCTGATTTCCTCGAAGCGGATGACCGAGTTCCTTGAGTTCCCCATGGACGAGCGGGTGGCCACCTACCCGCACCACGCGGAACTGAAGCGCTATTTCCAGGATTACGCCCGGCACTTCGGCCTCTACGAGCATTACCAGTTCAATACCCGGGTGCTGTCCGTGGTCCCCGAAGGCGAGGGCTGGCGGGTTACCGTGGAGCACAGCGGTGAGCAGAGCAGCCGCTACTTCGACGGCGTCCTGATCGCCAGCGGCACCCTGCACACCCCCAACCGGCCGGCGCTGCCCGGGCACTTCGACGGCGAATTACTGCACGCCCGCGATTACCGGGACCCGTCCCTGTTCCGCGACAAGCGGGTGCTGATCGTCGGCTGCGGCAACTCCGCCTGCGACATGGCGGTGGACGCGGTGCACCAGGCCAAAAGCGTGGACCTGTCGGTGCGCCGGGGTTACTACTTCCTGCCCAAGTTCATCGGCGGCCGGCCGTCGGATTCCATCGGCGGCAAGATCAAGCTGCCGCGCCGCCTGAAACAATGGCTGGATGCCCGGCTGATCCGCATGATCATCGGCCGGCCCAGCGATTACGGTCTGCCGGACCCGGATTACCGGCTTTACGAGGCGCACCCGGTGATCAACTCCCTGGTGCTGCATCATCTCGGCCACGGGGACATTACCCCGCGCACGGATATCGCCGACATGCAGGGCCACACCGTCACCTTCACCGACGGCAGCCGTGCCGACTACGACCTGATTCTGCTCGCCACCGGCTACAAGCTGGATTACCCCTTTATCGACAGCAGCCTGCTCAACTGGCAAGACGACGCGCCGCGCTTGTACCTGAACGTGTTCCACCCGCACTACGACAACCTGTTCATGATGGGGATGATCGAAGCCGCCGGCCTCGGCTGGGAAGGCCGCAACGAACAGGCCGAGCTGGTGGCGCTGTACTTGAAGCGCCGCGCCGAGGGCGCCGCCGCCGCCGCGCGGCTGGAAGCGACCAAGCGCGAGCGCGCTGGCGAGACCCTGGACGGCGGTTATCGCTACCTGAAGCTCTCGCGCATGGCCTATTACGTGCACAAGGACAGCTACCGGGCCGAGGTGGCCAACCAGCGCCGGGCGCTGCAAGAACAATAACCAGGAGGCGACATTATGTCCCCCGATAACGCGATTGATTTCAGCACCGGCAGTCTGGTCATTCTCAATGTGATCCTTGCCCTGATGATGTTCGGTGTCTCCCTGACCCTGCGCGGTGAGGACTTCCGGCGCGTGCTGCGCAAGCCGGAGGCGCCGGCGGCGGGGCTGCTGGCGCAGTTCGTGCTGCTGCCGGCACTGACCTGCGTGATCACCTGGTTCCTGGACGTGGAGCCGGAGCTGGCGCTGGGCATGATTCTGGTGGCGTCCTGCCCGGGCGGTACCTTTTCCAACATCATGACCTGGCTGGCGCGGGCCAACGTGGCGGTGTCCGTCAGCATGACGGCGGTGTCGAGCCTGGCCGCCACGGTACTGACGCCACTGAATTTCGCGCTTTACGGCTGGCTCAACCCCAACACCCGGGCGATGGTCACCGAGATCGCGCTCGACCCCTGGAACATTTTGCTGTTGGTGGCGCTGGTGCTGGCGCTGCCGCTGGTGCTGGGCATGCTCGCCGGCCACCACTTTCCACGCTTCGCGGACCGTGCCCAGAAGCCCATGCGCGTGATCACGCTGCTGGTGCTGTTCGCCTTCGTGGGGCTGGCGTTCGGCAAGAATATGGATGTGTTCCTGGCCAACGCGGACCGCATCGTCGCGCTGGTGGTCGGGCAGAATGCCCTGGCGCTGGCCGTCGGCGCCCTGGCCGGGCTGCTGGTGGGGCTGAATCGCGCCGACCGGCGCGCGGTGACCATGGAGGTGGGCATCCAGAACTCCGGCCTGGGGCTGGCGATTCTGTTCACCTTCTTCCCGCAGGCCGCGGGGATGATCCTGATCGCCGGCTTCTGGGGCGTGTGGCATCTGGTCAGCGGGCTGACGCTGGCGCTGATCTGGTCGCGCTCCGCCGACCCGCGGGCCGGGGAGGGCGTATGAGCCGGGTACTGATCACCGGGGCCGGCGGCTACATCGGACGGCTGCTGGGCGAGCGGCTGGCCGATGGGCACAGCGTTCTGGGTTTGGATGTGCGGGTGCCGCCGGCGCTGCCGTTTGAATGTCTGCAAGGGGATATCCGCGATCCGGCGCTGGGCGATTTGCTGCGCGAAAGAGGCATCGACACTGTGGTGCATCTGGCCGCGGTGCTGGAGGATTCCGGCGACCGGGCGCGGGATTACGACATCGACGTGAACGGCACCCGCAATGTGCTCGATGCCTGTCTGAGCGCCGGTGTCGGCCAGCTTATTGTCACCAGCTCCGGGGCCGCTTACGGGTATCACCCGGACAACCCGGCCTGGCTGGATGAGCAGGACCCGCTGCGCGGCAATCCGGAATTCGCCTATTCCGACCACAAACGTCTGGTGGAGGAGATGCTGGCGGACTACCGGCGCCGCCATCCGGCGTTGCGGCAGTTGATCCTGCGCCCCGGCACCGTGCTTGGCGAGGGCACCCGCAACCAGATCACCGCGTTGTTCGAGCGCAAGCGTATTCTCGCCATCGCCGGTTCCGATTCACCGTTCGTATTCATCTGGGACCGGGATGTGGTGGGCGCCATCGCGCGCGGTGTGGAGACCGGCGCCGAGGGGGCCTACAACCTGGCCGGCGACGGCGCGCTGAGTGTGCGCCAGGTGGCCGACATTCTTGGTAAACCGCGGCTGGTGTTGCCGGCGGGTGTATTGCGCGCGGCGCTGTGGCTGGGGCACCGGTTGGGGCTGACCCCGCACACGCCGGACAAGCTCAATTTTCTCCGCTACCGTCCGGTGCTCAGCAACCGGCGCTTAAAGCAGGAATTCGGCTACCGGCCGGAAAAGACCTCCGAGCAGGCGTTCCGCGTGTTCGTCGACGCGGCGCGGGCCAGGGGGCAGTTATGACCACTCCGATCACGACGCTGATTACCGGCGCCGCCTCCGGCCTGGGCTGGTCCCTGGCGAAGGCGGCGTTCGTGCGCGGCCACAGTGTGATTCTGGTGGACCGGGACGCGGATGCCCTGGTGGAAAAGCACGCGGAGCTGGCCGCCAAGGACGCGCATCGGGTGCGCCATTTCGCCCTGGACCTCACCGACGGCCCGGCGCTGGACCGCTTGATCGACGCGGTCACCGCCGGCGGCCGGCTGGACGTGCTGATCAACAACGCCGGCATCACCCACCGTTCGCCGGCGGCGCGCACCGACATGAGGGTGTTCCGTCAGGTCATGGCGGTGGACTGGGAAGCGCCGGTGGCGCTGACCCTGGGCTGCCTGCCGTTGCTGCGCGCGAGCGGCGGCTGTGTGATCAATATCGGCTCCATGGCCGGCTGGATGCCGGTGCTCGGCCGCGCCGGCTATTGCAGCGCCAAGGCGGCGCTCACCCAGTTCTTCGAAGTGCTGCGCGGCGAGGTGGCGGACCAGGGCATCCGGGTGTTGATGGTGTACCCCAGCTTTCTGGCCACGCCGATCGAAACCAACGCCCTCGGCTTCGACGGTAAGCCCGCCGCCCACGCCCGCTCGTCGGTGGGCAAGGTGCGCAGCGCCGACTGGATGGCCGAGCGCATTCTGGAGGCGCTGGCGCGCGGTGAAAAGCGGCTGTTCCCGGACCGCTTCACGGTGTTCGCCAGCCTGTTATGGCGGCTGGCGCCGAATACCTATCATCGCCTGATGCGCCGTCGTTTCGCCGTCGAGCTGGAATCCTGAATGTTGGAACCGTTGTTGTCCCCGTGGGTGTTACTGGGCCTGTTCGTGTTGCTCGCTTATACCACCGAGGCGATGACCGGCTTCGGCTCCATTGTCATCGCCCTGTCCCTGGGGGCGCTGGTGTTGCCGCTGGATACGCTGATGCCGGTGCTGGTGCCGCTCAACCTGCTGCTCAGCGGCTACCTGTCGCTACGCTATTGGCGGCTGGTGCACTGGCGCCTGCTGTTGCGCGGCATTCTGCCGTTGATGGCGGCGGGCACCCTGGCCGGTTATCTGGCGCGGCCCTGGTTGGGGCAGACGTTGCTGCAAACCCTGTTCGGCGTGTTGATCGCGGTGTTCAGTGTTCGCGAACTCTGGCGTCTGCGCCATGGCCCGGCGCCGGCCAATCCCCATGGTGTGGGGTGGGGCCGGGTGTGGATGCTGCTGGCCGGCGTCACCCATGGCCTGTATGCCTCCGGTGGGCCGCTGCTGGTGTACGCGCTGAGCGGCGTGGCCCTGGATAAGAGCCGCTTCCGCGCCACGCTGATCATGGTCTGGTTCACTCTTAACGGTTTGCTGACCCTCGGCTACGCCGCCCAGGGCGCGTTGCAGCCGGTGTGGCCCAAGCTGGCCGCGCTGGCGCCGGTGGTGCTGGCGGGCATCGTGCTGGGCGAACTGCTTCATCATCGCGTCGACGAGCATCGCTTTCGCCAGGTGTTGTTTGTGGTCTTGTTGCTGGCTGGAATAGCGCTGGTGTTCTAGCATCGGGAGGTAGCAACAAGGAGGGCGCCATGTCCGCAGTGGAAATTCGACCGGTGAGCGGCATCGCCGTGGAGCCGTGGCTGGACGAACTCGCGGAGCTGCGTATCCGTATCTTTCGCGATTACCCTTACCTGTACGACGGCTCCGCGGAGTACGAACGGGACTATCTGGACCGCTACGCCCGTTCCAAGCAGAGCGTGGTGGTGCTGGCGATGGAGTACAACCGCCTGATCGGCGCCGCCACCGGCCTGCCCCTGAGTGACGCCGACCCGGAATTCGTGGCGCCGTTCGAGCGCCACGGCCCGCCCCCCGAGCAGGTCTTCTATTTCGGCGAGTCGGTGCTGCTGCCGGCGTACCGTGGCGAGGGCGTGGGCCACCGGTTCTTCGATCTGCGCGAGCTGTACGCCCAGGACTTCGGCTATTCACTGACCGCCTTCTGCGCGGTGGTGCGTGATCCGGCGTACCCTCGGCGTCCCGCCGATTACCGCTCGCTGGAGCCGTTCTGGCGAGGGCGCGGGTACCGGCCGGAGCCGGCGCTCACCGCCCGTTTTCCCTGGAAAGACCTGGGGGACAGCGAGGAAACCGAAAAGACCATGCAATTCTGGATGCGTGACGCCACCCTGGCGGAATCTGAAATGTAAAATGTGAACGCCTAGTACGTTCGCCTCATGAAGAACGCGTCAATGCCGGTCTATAGTCGAACCCACTTGGAGAGGGTAACTATGGATTGGTCCTACCTGAAAGGTCGGCTGCTGCGCGGCCTGCTTATTATCGTGCCGCTGGCCCTGTTGGCGGCGTTGATTGCCATGGCGGTGGCCGGCTGAGCCTGCCTCCGCCGGTAAGCGGGCGTTACCGTCGACGCAAGAGCGCCACCGGATTGTTCGCCATCACCAGTTCCCAGCCCTGATCCCTCGCCAGCCACTGGAACGTGGCCGGCTGCCAGAAGCACACATGGGTGGGGTCGCGCCGGTAGTGCCAGCGCGGAAAATGCCCGTCGTCGGTCAGAAAACGGGTCATCACCCCCAGCCAGCCCCCCGGTTTCACCAGCTCCGCGAATCGCCGCCACTCCCGTTCCGGCCAGTGCAGGTGTTCAAGCACCTCGGTACAGGTCACGAAATCGTATTGCTGGTCCAGCGGCGCCGGGTCCGGGGCGTAAATCGGATCGTAGACGCGCATCGGGTGGCCCCGTTCTTCCAGCATGCGTGCCAGGGTCGGGCCCGGGCCGCAGCCGAAATCCAGGCCCCGGGCGCCGGCGTCCAGGCGCTCGCAAAGCGGCGCGCCCAACTGGTCCAGAAAACGCCGGTAGCCGGGGTCGTCCGGTTCATTGCGGTGCAGGTCGTACTGGGCTTTTTCTTCGGCTTGGTCCGGTAACTGGGTGGCGGCGAGGAAGGTCAGGTGGCAGCGCGGGCACCGCAGATAGCGACGCCCCTCCACGGAGGCGAACAGCTCGGCGCCGGGTTGCCCGCACAGGCGGCAGCCGCTCATGGGGCGGTCAGCCACTCCCGCAGGCTGTCGTAGGTGCGCGGGTCCTCGAGCATCGCCATATGGCCCATACGGTGGAACAGCCGCCGGCTGAGATTGTCGGCGTCGGGGTAGAGCCGCTCGGCGAGGGCGCTGTCCACCCGCACCAGCCAGTCACCCAGCGGGTTGTCGGTGCCTTCGTCACTGAGTGAGCCGGCCAGGAACAGCTGTTTTACGTGCGGGTCCAGCGGCACTTTGCCGCTGGGCCGGGCCTCGTCCAGCGGCCGGTCCCGCCATTGTTTCTCCAGCACGTAGCCGAAACGCAGATCGCGGATGCCGTCGGAGCGCAGATTGCCCAAGCGCATCAGCGGGCGGGAGTAGGGGGTGACGCCCAGCAGCCGGTTGGCCTGGTTGCCGACCCGCTCGAGCACCGCCCCTTGATGGGGTGCGCCGAGACACGCCAGGTGGCTGATGCGCTCGACCCAGGCGTCGCCCCGCTCGCGGCCCTGGTGCAGGGCGCTGCGTGACACCAGGCCGCCCATGCTGTGGCCGATCAGGATCACTCGCGAGGGCAGGGCGATGCCCGCCAACAGGTCGGCCAGTGCACGACCGTTCTCCGAGATATGCAGGCCGGTGTTGTAGCGCAGGGTGCGGGTCTGGGCGTCCAGTTTCGGGCCCGCCCAGCCGCTGAAGGCACGGGCCGCCGGATTGTTCCAGCAGCCTTCGTTAAGGCACAACCCATGCACGAACAGGATCAGCGTATCCCGTTCCAGGGATGGCGCCTGGGGCAGCATCGTCATTGGCAATGCGTAGTCGCTGTCCTGGGTGTGCAGCAGTTGCCCGAAGATGCCGTTCAGCACGCTGCGCAGGTCCAGGTTGTCGCGCAGCTCCTGGTCCGGGTCGGCGGCCAGATTGGCGAATCCGGCCAGATTGCCGGCCTGGCGAAACCCGTAACGGATCAGGTCGTAGACGATGGGCGCGGCGGTATAGCCTTCGCCCCGGATCTTGAATGGATTGGCGATGGTGCCGTGCATATCCTGCACCACCTGTGTGACTTCTCCGCCCATTGTTGTTAGTAGCTGGGCGAGCCCGCCCAGTTGTTGGCTCAGTCGTTTCATCCCCGGCTCCTCATGCGCTGATCGATCATAGCAGGGTTGGTGCGGCGTCCCAACGCCGCCCGGCGCCCTGTTTGGCCGGTCCCCGGGAACGTAAAATAGAGGAAAATCAAAGGGGTGGCCCCTGTTCAGCGGCGAAGCAGGACGATAGATTGCCACTCAACGATCACGACACGTCGAGGAGTGACTATGCGTACGTTCAGTAAAGGACTGTTAGTAGTAGTATTTGGTGGCCTGCTGGGTCTGGCCGGTTGCGATCAGCAAGGCCCGATGGAAAAAGCCGGCGAAAACGTCGACGAGGCCGTTGAGGACGTCACCGAAGATCAGGGCCCCATGGAAGAGGCCGGTGAAGAAATGGGCGACGCTTGGGATGAAACCAAGGAAGCCGGTGACCAAATGGGCGAAGCCATGGACGGTGACGAGAACCAGTAAGGTTCCGCCAACGTTAAAAAAAACCGCCGGTCCCCCGGCGGTTTTTTTATGTCCGGACGCCGGCCGAGCCCGGGCTGAAAAGATACATTCGACTACATCCGTTCACCCAAACGGGACGCATTATGTCTTTGGTGCTCCCCCCTGTCTGGCTAGAGTGAAGGCTTATTGGATGGCCCTTTGCCATCCTTGATCAGGGGCGAACATTGCGGGCCGCCCGGCCTGCTAATCAGGAGTGATCCGATGGCTTCCGAGAGACAAAAGGCGGTGTCTGAATCGCCGCTGCGGCTCGCCATCGAGGCGCTTCACGGCCGTGCCCGGGCCCTTTCCGAGTACTACTCCGTGTACCGTTCCGGCGCCGGCCCCCGCGCCCGTGGTCGCCGTCATCAGCGGGTCCGCGAACTGCGCCACGACATTGTCCGTCTGCACGCCTGGGCCTGGTACTTGTCGGTCGCCGACCGCCGGCCCTGGTGGTGGCGCGTGCTCCACCGGTTGAGTGGTGTGTTGGGCCGTGATCGTCGCGAGCAGGCCGGGCGCCGTCGTCACCATCGCGGCGGTATACAGCGGCTGAGCAGCTTCAGCGTGGTGGATCGGGCCTATGTCGCCCACATGGAAGATTTGCAAGGCCGCCTGTTGACCTTGCAGCTGGCCCAGCAGGGCCGCCCGGACCCGCGCCGCGCAGTTTGTCAGCAGCGGCTGGAAGAGGGCGTGCGACGGCTGTCCGAACACCGCCGTTGCCTGGCCGAGAACGCCGGCCGGGTGGCGGTGATCTGCTGGGCACTGGCCCGGGTTCTGCGGGTGCGTGGCTGGTTCGGCCTGGATGGCGGCGAGCCCTGCGTGGTGGATTCATGAACGCGTCGCCCCACAACATTGAGACCCGTCTGCCGGTGGTGTTCACCCTGGCCGATTTAAAGCAGCAGGTCCCCGGCGACGAGCAGGGCGCCATGGCGCTGGCCCTGCGCTGGCTGGAAAGCGGTCAGGTTCGCCAGGTGGCGCCGCCACGACCGGTGTTTATCCGCCTGGGCAGCGGGGAAACGCCCGCCGAAGCGGATCTGTGCCTGGCGCTACGCCGCGCCTTTCCCTCCCTGGTGGTGGTCGGCGGCTCCGCGCTTTGGCGCCAGGGCATCAGCCGCGAGCGGGACGCGGTGCTCGACTGCGCCGTCAGCGAACCGGTGGAGCGCTGCCCGCTTCCCGGCGTGCGTTTGCATCAGCGTCCGGCGGGCTGGTTGGACGCGGTGTCCCGGGCGGGGGGGTTGCACGGGCATCTCCACGAGGTGCCGCTACTGAGCGCGGAAATGGCCGTGGCCGATGCCGCGCGCTTCACCGATGTCTGGGTCCCCGGCCGGGACCACCTGGACTGGCGGACGCTGAGCGCGGAGCGCGTGACCGCCGCCCAGGATGCCATGAACTCTTTGTGACGCCCCTGAGATAAGACGATGGCGCATTGACCCGTTGCGACTCCACGGGTATAAATGCGAATCGTTATCAGGATCACTTTGAGTTCACTATGCTGTTCCTCCTTGTCGCCGTGCTACTCACCGGTACCGCCTTACTCTACTTGTCCGACCGCCAACAACGGGCGCTCGCGCAGCCGTTGCCCGCCGCCGCCCGCCTCGCCGGTGTGATTCTGGTGGTGGGCGGTTTCGCCGGTTGGGGCTGGCTTCTGGGGCCGGGCGTGGGGCTCTTCACCGCCTGCTGGGTGTTTGCCTTGGGCGCCATGGTGCCGCCGATGCTGGTGGGCCACCGGGCGGACAGCTACCGGCGACCCTCTGGCCGGCGTGGCGGCGCCTCCGGGGAGGCGGTATGAGAGCGCTTCTGGGGGGCGTGCTCGGGCTGCCGCTGGCGGCCATGCTGTGCGGGCTGTTGGCCGTGGTGATCCCGGTGGACTGGCACGATTGGCTGGTTCTGATGATGTTGCTTTGCCTGGTGTTCTGGGCCGCGTTGATCGTGCTCGCCGGGGTCGCGTCCAGCCACTGGCGTGCCGGCCTGACGTTATTGGTGGCTAACGGTCTGGCCTGGCTGCTATTGCAAACCACCACGCTTTACGGGGGTGCCTGATGCGCGTCGACACCATGAAACGGCAGATCGACCTGCACGCCTGGGTGGGGATTGTTTCCGGGCTGGCGCTGTTCGTGGCGTTCTTCGCCGGCGCCATCAACATGTTCCACCACGAGCTGCACCACTGGCAGGAGCCCTGGCGGACCAGCGAGGCGAACGACACCAGTATGCAGGCGCTGCTGGACACCGTCATCGCCAGGAATCCGGAGGCGGGCAACTGGATGTTCCTGATTCCCGGTGACGAGCCGGCCGCCATCTGGCAGGAAACGGTGGACGGCGACGCCGTCTGGCACACCGAGCACGCCAGCGACTTCAATGATGCCGGGGAAGCGATCGAACGGCCCCACTCGGAACTGGCCGGCTTTATCAACGAGTTGCACTTCCGGCTCGGCATTCCGGTGGTGGGGCTGTACTTGATGGGCGTGATCTCGGTGCTGTATGGCGCCGCGCTGATCGGTGGTCTGGTGATCCACTGGCCAAAACTGAAGAAGGAATTCTTCGCGCTCAAGCACCAGGGCAACCTGCGCCGCTACTGGAAAAACCTGCACAACCTGGTGGGCGTGATCAGCTTCCCGTTCCATCTGATTTTCGCGATCACCGGCGCCGCCATGGGCTGTTTCGCGCTGCTCACCCTGGTTTTCGGGGCGCTGGCGTTCGGGCCTCAGTTTCAGGGCGCCGCCACCGACGCCATGGAAGCCTGGCCGACGCCGGAAGCGAGCGGTAATGCCGCCACCATGGCGCCGGTGGACCGGTACCTGGCCACCGCCCGCGAGCAGCTCCCGGAACTGGAAGTAGGCTGGCTCGAACTGCAGCAGTACGGGGACGAAAACGCGGTGGTCGATGTGGGCGGTTCCGTACCGGGCAACGTGGCCCACCACGCCCATGTGGTGATGCGCGCCGATAACGCCGAGCTGCTGACGGTGTCCGCCCCCGGCGCCCGCCCGTTCAACCATTTCCTGTTGTCGCCGGTATATTCGCTGCATTTCGGTGACTACGGCGGGCTGTTCGTGCGCCTGCTGTATTTCGTGCTGGGCCTGCTGGGCTGCTTGCTGTTCGTCTCCGGCAACATCATGTGGAGCGAGCGGCGCACCGACCGCCAGGGCCCGAGCCGGGCGGCGGCGATCATGTTGCGCCTCACCCTGGGGGTCACCTTCGGCGTCATGGCCGGCATCGCGGTGTCGTTCATGGCCAATAAGCTGGCGATGTACTCGCCCTGGCCCGGCACCACCGTGGTGGCGGAAAAAGCCGCCTTCGTCGCCACCTTGCTGGTGGCGGTGCTGAGCGCGTTCCGGGTGCCGCCGTTAACCACGGCGCGGCTGTGGCTGCCACTGTGTGGTGGGCTTTATGTGCTGGTGCCGCTGCTTCAGGGTGCCATCGAGGGCTTCGCCTCCTGGCTGGATCCGGACCGCTTGCTGGTCAACGGGGCGCTGCTGGCGATTGCCGCCAGTCTGTTCCTGGTGGATCGCCTGCGCGCCGGCCGCCTTCGTCAGGCCGCGCCGCATCCGCTCTGGGTGGGCGGCATCCGCCCGGACGCGACCGGACCCGCCGAGGCCGGCGTCGCCTGAACGCCGCGCCACGCCCTGGTCCGCGCCGTGATTCTTTTTGTGCGCCGTTTTATCGCGCTTTAGAGGCCGGATAGACGACGTTCGCTGCTGAAACGGCACTTTGTGTCCGTCTGTAGCGCTTCCCGGTTGCGCTGTCATGGCCCGGTCATCCCGCCAAGGAATACTCCGCTTTTGTTTTGGTACGGGGGTTCCTTATGAACGGATGGATGGCGCCGGTAATTCTTATCACGGCGTTGCTGGCGGCTTGTGGCGGCGGTGGGAGCAGCTCCGACAGTGACCCGGCGCCGCCGGAGCCTTCGAACCAGGCGCCACGGGCGGTATTGGAGGGCCCGGCCCGGCTCACCGCCGGCGGCGAAGGGGTCTTCCGACTCACCGCCGAGGACGACGACGGGCGGATCGTATCGGTGACCTGGACCGTGGACGGGGCGCTGACCGTGGTTGAGGAGCTGGCACGCAGCCTGACGGTGCGGGTGCCGATGTCGGCGGCGGATGGCGAGGCCCGGGTCCGGGTGCGGGTCACCGATGACGGCGGCGCCTCCAGCGACGCCGTGAGCACGGTGACCATCGATGCCGACGACGGCGGTGCGCCCCACGTGGACGCCGGCCAGGACCGGCGCGTCGATGAAGGCGAGGCCCTGCAACTCAACGGCGCGGCGACGGTGCCCGCGGGCCGGTCCCTGCGCCGCTTGAGCTGGCGGCAGATCGACGGGCCCGAAGCCGTCATCGACGGCGCCAGTGATCAGAACCTTCTGAATATCATCGCGCCCCAAGTTGACGCCGACATGGCGCTCACTTTTGAGCTGGAGGCCGAGGATTCCAGTGGCGCCGTAGGCCAGGATACGGTCACTGTCACGGTGGTGGATGTTCTCAACAACCCTCTCCCGCAGGTGGATGCCGGCGCGGACCTTACAGTTACCAGTGGTGAGCGCGTGGTGCTGAACGGTTCGGCCAGCGATGATGGCGCTGTGGTGAGCGTGCTGTGGCGGGTGGCGCCCGGCGGTCCGGACCTGGCTCTGGAGGGCGAGAATCAGTTACAGCTGACCTTTACCGCGCCGCCGGTGGCCGAGCCCACGGACGTGGCCTTGTCGCTGTCCGCCGTGGACGATCAGGGCGGGCGCGCCAGCGATGGGATCACTGTCACCATCCTGTCGGCGCCGGCCAACGCGGCCCCCCGTATCGACGACGCCTATGCCGACCCGGGTGTTGCCAGCGGCGGCGAAACCGCACGGCTGCTGGCGGTGGCCTCGGACCCGGACACTCACGCTTTGCAATACCGCTGGACGCAACGGGACGACGGCGCGCCGCCGCTGGCGATCGACAACGCCGACACCAGCGATGCCGAGGTCACCCTGCCACTGCTCGATGAGGCCACCGTATTCGGCTTCGTGGTGACGGTGTCCGACGGCGACCGTGAGGCCAGCCGCACGGTGACCCTGCAGGCGACGCCCCGGGCGGAAGCCTCGCCGGGTGTCTTTCAGTGCTTGATCAGTCCGTTGCAAGCCGGCTGCCCGCTGGCGGTGCTGGGCGAACTGCTGGACCCGGCTGGTATCGGCTCCTGTCTTGACGACCCGCGCGGCCCGGCGTGCCCGTTCTCGGCCCTGGCCAGGCTCGACGAAGGTGTTGAGGGCTGTCTTCGCAACCCGGCCGGCGGCGGCTGCGAGATTATTCTCGGCAAACTGACCGACCCGCTTTACGTCCTGGAAACCCTGCCCCAGGCGGAGCCCGCCAACCAATGCACGCCGGCCTTTGATGAGCGCACCTTCGAGCACTATATCGGCGCGATACACGAACACACCGGCTATTCCGACGGTGCCATCAGCTCGCGGCCCGTGGAGGTGTTCGAGCGGACCCGGTCGCTGGGCCTGGATTTCACCGCCGTCACCGACCACTCGGACAACACCCGCCTGCCGCTTTCCGTTAACGGCGATTGTTTTTCCGAGCGTTTCTTTGAATGCCTGATCGCCGATGACGACGCGCCTTTCGATTCGTTCCGTAAATGGTCCGCCACCGAGGAGCAGGCGCGCGCCGCCAGCGATGACGGCTTTACCGCCATCCGTGGTTTTGAATGGACCTCGGACCGCTTCGGGCACATTAATCTGCTGTTCGGCGAGAACGTCATCAACGCCAAAACCGGTCCCGGCTACGCGGTTTCCATGGGGTTGTTCTGGCAATGGTTCAGCTATCCGGCGGCGTTCGGCGGCGGCGGCGACAGCCTGCTGGTGTTTAATCATCCGGGGCGTGAGGACGCGCTTGAGCAGATCGTCGAGCCGCTGGGCGGGGACCCCGCTTACACCTTTAATGATTTCCGCTATGTGCCTGGCGCGGACCGACGGGCGGTGGGGCTGGAGGTGTTCGGCAAGGGTTCGGAATACGATTCCGGTGGCCCCGGCGGCAGCTGGCTGGCGTACGCGCTGGATAAAGGCTGGCACCTGGGCGCGGTGGGCTCGGAAGACCATCATGACCAGCGATGGGGCGACCCGGACCTGCCGAAAACGGTTTTGATTGCCCGGTCCCGTGGCGCCGCGGATTTGAAAGAGGCGCTGTCGGCGCGGCGTTTCTACGCGGTGGCCCAGGGGTACAACGACCTGCGGATGACGGTGCGCCTGGACGACAAACCCATGGGCAGCCGGCTGCGCCGACCGGAAGGCCAGCGGTTGCCGCTGCGCGTGTCACTGAGCCGTGGTGGCGCGGATTTCACCGGGCGGATGGCGTTGGTGACCAACGGCAACCAGGTGGTCGCCACCGGTACCGGCGCAAGCTGGAACGCCACGATCACCGTTGGCGAACAGGAGCGTTATTATTTTCTGCGCATTCTGGACCCGGACAGTGGTCGTCCGGTGGCGTTCTCCAGTCCGGTGTGGGTGTTGCCAGGGGCGTCCGCGCTGCCGTTGTGCGAGGCCGACGGCGGTGATGCCGGATCAATCCTGTAGCAAACGATCGAGACGGTCGAGGAAGAACGGTATTTCCTGTTCCAGCTTGAACAGGCGAGGGGAGAACAACCAGGTCTGGGTGATGCCCATCAGATAGGTGTAGCACAGTAACCCCAGCTCGTCGGCGCCGTGCCGTGGGCTGATGAGCTGCTGTTGCTGGGCCTGCTGGACCAGGTTGGTGAGTACCGAGACCACGTCGCGGGTGAGTTTGCGTTCCCGTTTGAGGGTGCGCTCCATGGTCGAGGTAAGCTCGGTTTTGTTAAGCAGAATTTCGAAAGACTGACGGTGCCAGCGGTTATCCACCAACAGGCGCAGCCATTGTTCCGCGAATTCATGAATGGCGCTTAACGGATGTTCCAGCTCACCGCGTGCCTGGTTGATGAGATCGGCCAGCGGCTGTTGCGAAAACGAGAGCACTTCCTCGAACAGCTCGTCCTTGTTGTTGAAATGCCAGTAAATCGGCCCGCGGCTGAAGCCCGCCTCGGTGGCGATCTTGGCCAGCGTGGTGTTGGTGTAGCCGTTGCTGCTGAAAAGCTGCAGAGCCACTTCGACGATTTTGCGGCGGGTTTTTTCCGCGTCTTCTTTTGTTCGTCTCATCGGCAACGCGGCCGCCACGCGCAAGCGAAACGTGACGGCCGGCCTCCCTGTGCGGATTAATCTTACAGTTCGCCGTCGTCGGCCATCTGCATGTAGGTGGTGTCAAAGCGCAGCTTGATGTTGCCCTTGTCGCCCAGCACCTTGCCACCGGGGAAAGCGATACCGATAAAGTCGGCGCTGGGGGCGCCTTCGCCCAGCAAGCCGTGTTTAAAGGAAAACTGGCGGACGTCGTCCATGGCCTGGAAGGCTTCGTCGCTGTTGGCGAAGGCCACGGCGGCGTCCGGTTCCCAGAACATTTTCATGCCGGCCAACTGCTCTTCGTAGCCTTTCTGGTCGGTGCCGGAAGCCTCGCCGAGAAACGCGCGGGCGTCTTCGCCCTTCTCGGTGTCGCTCTCAAGAATCGCCATCACTTCGTACCAGGCGCCGGTCAGTGCCTTACCCAGCTTCGGATTGTCCTTCAGGGTTTCGGTATTGACCAGGGTCAGGTCCTTGATGTGGCCGGGGATCTGGCTGGAGTCGAACACGATTTCGGCGCCGGGCGTGGCGGCCGCTTCGGTGAGCAGCGGGTTCCAGGTGACGATGTTGCGCACGTCGTCGCTGCTGAAGGCCGCGACGATATCCGCGTCCGAAGTGTTCACGATGTTCACGTCCCGCTCGCTCAGGCCCTGTTCTTCCAGGGCCCGGGCCAGCAGGTAGTGGGACACCGACAATTCCACCAGATTGATGGTTTCGTCTTTCAGTGACGCCACGCCGCCGTCCGGGTCCTTCATCACCAGGCCGTCGTTGCCGTTGGAGTAGTCGCCGATCAGCAGCGCGGTGGAATCGACACCGCCGGCGGCGGGGATCGACAGCGCGTCCATGCTGGTCAGGGTCACCGCGTCGTACTGGCCGGCGGTGAACTGGTTGATCGATTCGATGTAATCATTGATCTGGGTAATTTCCACATCAATGTCGTATTTGTCGGCCCACTTATCCATGATTCCGGACTCGTCGGCGTACTTCCAGGGCATCCAGCCGGCGTAGATGGTCCAGGCCAGCTTGAAGCTGTCGCGTTCCTCGGCCAGCGCGGTCGACGGTGCCAGGAAAGAGGCTGAAATCACCCCGGCAAGCGCGATTGCGCCGGTCCAGTGAAGCGTGCGTTTGAATAACGTCATGGTGTTCTCCTGTACGGTCGGATCAGAACATTTTCAGGTAACGTTTCACTTCCCAGTCGGAAACCAGGTTGTGGTATTGCTCCCACTCGGAGCGTTTGAAGTCGATAAAGCTGTCGAACATCAGATCACCGAATACGTCACGGGAAAGCGGGTCCGCTTCGAAGGCGTCGACCGCCTCATCGAGGGTGCGCGGCAGCATTTCGATACCCATCACCTTGATCTCGGCCAGGCTGTGGTCGTTCATGTTTTCCCGGTGCGGTTCACCCGGTTCCAGTTTTTCGCGAATCCCTTCCAGGCCGGCGGCGAGCATCATCGCCGCGCCCAGATAGGGGTTGCCGCTGATGTCCGGGGCGCGGCATTCCACACGGCCGCCCTGGGACGGAATACGCAGCATGTTGGTGCGGTTGTTGTTGCCGTAGCAGCAATACACCGGCGCCCAGGTGGAGCCGGACATGGCGCCGCGTTGCACCAGGCGCTTGTAGCTGTTGACCGTTGGCGCGATCACCGCGCAGATGGCCCGGGCGTGTTTCAGTACGCCGGCGATAAAGTGATAAGCCAGCGGTGACACGCCGCATTGGTGCGGGTCGTCGCCGTCCGGCTCGAACAGGTTCTTGCCGCTGTCGATGTCCGCCAGGGACATATTGAAATGCGCGCCGCTGCCGGTGCGGTCGGCGAACGGTTTGGCCATGAAGCTGGCGAAGGCGCCGTGCTTGCGGGCGATCTCGTTGGCCATCATGCGGAAGTACACCAGACGGTCGGCCATGTTGAGGGCGTCGGTGAACATGAAATCGGTTTCGAACTGGCCGTTGGCGTCCTCATGGTCGAAGGAGTACACGTCCCAGCCCTGTTCGTTCATGGCCTCCACGATCTCGTCGATGATCGGCAGGTTGTCCATCAGCACGCTGGGGTCGTAGCAGGGCTTGTCGAGTACGTCGCGGTCGCTGATCGGCGCGAAGCCGCCGTCCTCGGTGTCCTTGAACAGAAAGAATTCGGTTTCGATGCCCAGGTTGAAACTGAAGCCAAGCTCGGCGGCGGCGGCCAGCTGGCGCTTGAGAATATGCCGGGAGCAGGCCTGGAACGGTTGCCCGTTCAGGTGCAGGTCGCTGGCGAACCAGGCCAGTTGGCGGTTCCAGGTGCACTGGGTGGCGCTGGCCGCGTCGGGCATGGCCGCCACTTCGTCGTCGTTGATGTCCTGGGGCACACCGTCCAGGGCGGCGCCGGTGTACAGTTCCGAACCCTTCATCATGCGGTCCAGGTGGTTGAGCGGCACGAACTTGCCCTTGATGGCACCGTGGATATCCACGTAGCTGGCCATGGCGTACTTCACGCCTTTTTCCGCCAGATCCTGGCGCAGGGATTCAACGGGTTGGTACGCATTCATCGGTTTCTCTCCTGTCGGTTCCGTCGCTGGGCGCTCAGGGTGCGCCTTGGCACGATTCCTTCATTCAATATACATGCCAGCCTGTATATATAATTTCGGATCCGCGGCCTGGCGGGCTTGTTCGATCCGGCCAGCGAGGAGAGAGAGAGTGGTTGAGAAACAAGGGTTTAACAGAGAGATTCGGCTAGGTGATCTGCCGCTTAAAGAAGGCGGCGTGTTGCGGGACGCCGTGCTGACCGGATACCAGATCGGTGCGTTGAACGCGCGCCGGGACAATCTGGTGATCGTGCCGTGCTACTACGGTGGCACTTATGAGGGCAGCCTGCCCCTTGTTGGTGCGGGCGGTCCGCTGGCCGGCGGCGATTACTGCGTGGTCCTGTTCGATATGTTCGGTAATGGCCGCGCCAGCTCGCCGAGCCGCAGCCACCCGTCACAGGCGGGGCGCCGCTTCCCCGCCGTGACCCTGGACGACAATGTGGAGGCCCAGCGCCGGGCGCTGCAGGCCTGGTTCGGAGACGTGGACATCGCCCTGGCCACCGGCTGGTCCATGGGCGGCATGCAGTCCTTTCTATGGGCAGCGCTGCATCCGCAGCGGGTGCGGCGTTTGCTGCCGGTGTGCGCCACCGCTCGTTGCTGGCCCCACAACCGGGTGTTTCTCGACGGCGTGCGCAGTGCCTTGATGGCGGACCCGGTGTACAACGGTGGCGACTACCAGCAGCCACCCGAGGCCGGGCTCAAGGCGTTTGCCCGGGTCTACGCCGGCTGGGCCTACAGCCAGGCGTTCTTTCGGCGCGGCCTGTACCGCGATCTGGGGTTCGCCGATATCGACGCACTGTTGCGCTTCTGGGAGCAGGACCACCTGGCCCAGGACGCCAATGATCTGCTTGCGGTGATGCACGCCTGGGAAAGCGCCGACCCCGGCGACAACGGCCTGTATGGCGGGGATTACCACGCCGCGCTGGGCGCGATCAGCGCGCGCACTCTGATCATGCCGTCGCGGACCGATCTGTACTTCACAGTCGAGGATGCCGGCCACGAGGCCGCGCTGATCGCCGACGTCCGTGTTGAGGTGCTCGACTCCGATTACGGGCACGCCGCCGGCGCCCCCGGCCGGGAGCCCGTCGCCATGGCCCAATGGTGGCGGGCGATGGCGCGCCTGCTTGCCGGTTCATGAGCTGTTAATATCGGAGCATTAAAGGTTGCTGAAAGGCTTGAATTGATGGCTGCAAGAAGTGATGAACGGGACTCTAAAAGCAAAACGCGGGTCCTTAAAGGTACGCGTCTTGATCTGACGTTAGCGGCGGAGCGAGTGTTTGCGACGAAGGGGCTACAGGGTGCTACGTTACGAGAGATTCGAGAGTATGCCGGACAAAAAAACGAATCCGTAATTCATTACCATTTCGGGTCGCGGGAAGCGATTGTCGAATCCGTGCTGCAGTTGCGCTCGATACCACTAGATGCGCGACGTAGTGAGATGCTCAAGCAGGCGCACGCGGAGGGTGACGGTTTGACGTTGAGTGCGGAGCAAGTAGCGCGTTGCTGCCTCATGCCGCTCGCGGAGCATCTTTTGGATAACGCCGGCACACCAGGCCACTACATGCGCTTCTTGGTGCAACTTCGCGTTGACCGGGAAATCTGGCGTCAATTCCAAGGGCGTTATGGCCTTGGTTTGGATGAATGTCTGGCGGCCTTGCACCTATCGAAGCCCTATACGCCGCCGGAAATCATTAACCAGCGATTCGTTAGTGTCGTGGACATACAGCTTAACGGGTTGGCCGCGCTCGAGCAGATTCAGCACATAAAGGGCCCCGAGTTTAGCCACGCCGACGCGTGGGCGCGCATCGAGGATTTGATCACCCTGAGCGCCTCGATGATCGACGCGCCGTTGTCGCCAGCGGCGCTGGCGGCGATTCTATCCAGCAAAGATCGGGCTTCCAGGGATGAGAAGGGGGGTTGAATGATCAGTGCCGAGCGGTTGCAACAGGAGTGGGCCGACATGGACGCGTCGCGGGCCCGGCGCATCCAGCAAGACAGCGCGACTCAAGTCAGGTTGAGCGACGATTTGCCGCCGGTGCGCACGGTGGCGGGCGTTGATGTGGGCTTCGAAAACCGGGACACCGCCAGGGCAGCGGTGGTGGTCCTGGATTACCGCACCCTGGAGCCGCTCGATTACGCGCTGGCACGGCTTCCGGTGGCCTTTCCGTATGTGCCCGGGCTGTTGTCGTTCCGCGAGTGCCCGGTGATTCTGCGCGCGCTGGAGCAACTGCGCGTCTCTCCCGACGTGTTGCTTTGCGACGGCCACGGCATCGCCCATCCGCGCCGCCTGGGCATCGCCGCCCATCTGGGGGTGCTGACCGGCATGCCGACGGTGGGGGTCGCCAAGAAGCGCCTCACCGGCCGTCACGGCGAGGTGCCGGAGGGACGCGGCGAGTGGACGCCGTTGCTGGATCGCGCCGGCGACACCTTGGGCGCCGTGCTGCGTACCCGGGTCGGTACCCGGCCGCTGATCGTGTCCCCCGGTCACCGCACCGATCTGGCCACCGCGCTGGATCTGGTGATGACCTGCACCACCCGCTACCGGCTCCCCGAGACCACCCGCTGGGCGGACGGCCTGGCCTCGAACCGGGGACAACGGTGGCTCGCCCGCCTGGATGCGCTGCGCTAATCTGGATCGACAACATCGATAACAAACAGGGAGAGCGTACATGAATCCTTTAACACAATGCCGCTGGTTGTCGTTGAGTGCCCTGGTGCTCGGCGCCGCCGCCTGCAGTACCGCGCCGCCGCCGCCCCCGGAGGCGGAATACGGACAACCGGTCGTGGTCGAGGGGCCGTTGCCCTATCTGGGCGTGCACGGTCTGGGTGTCGACCCCGCGGGCCGTCTGCTGGCCGGCAGCGTCGTGGGGCAGTCCCTGTCCCTGGTGGACCGGGAGACCGGCTCGGTCAGCCCGTTCGTGGCGCCGCCGGTGGGCATGGCCGATGACGTGGCGTTCGGGCCCGACGGCGAGATCGCCTGGACCGCCTACCTGGTGGGCGAGCTGCGCATCCGTAACGCGGCCGGTGAAATCCGCACCGTCGCCAGCGGGTTGCCCGGCCTGAATTCCTTGGCCTATACCGATGACGGCCGTCTGTTCGCCACCCAGGTGTTCATGGGCGACGCCTTGTACGAGATCGACCGTCGCGGTGAGCAGCCGCCGCGCAAGATCATCGAGGGCATGGGCGGCCTTAACGGCTTTGAATTCGGCCCCGACGGTTATCTCTATGGCCCGCTCTGGTTCAAGGGCAAGGTGGTTCGCGTCAATGTGGACAGCGGTGAAATGGAAACCGTCGCCGATGGCTTTCAGATTCCGGCGGCGGTGAACTTCGACGGCCAGGGACGTCTGTACGTGGTCGATACCGCCACCGGGGAACTGCTGCGGGTGACGCCGGGTCGGGCCGAAAAAGTCCGCGTCGCGCAGCTCAGCCCGTCGCTGGACAACCTGGCCATCGATAAAAAGGCCGGTCTGATTTACGTCTCCAATATGGCCGACAACAGCATTCAGGAAGTGGATCTGGCCGACGGCCGGGTGCGGGATCTGGTACGCACCCGTCTGGCCGCGCCCTCCGGGCTGGCGATGGTGGGCGACGAACTCCATATCGCCGACACCTTTGCTTACCGCGTGATGGATACCGGCAGCGGTGAAATTCGAGAAGTGGGGCGCATGTGGGCGTCGCATCTGGAGTACCCGCTCAACGCCTGGGCGGATCAGAACGTGGTGGTCCTGACCAGTTGGGCCACCGGCACGGTGCAGGTGTTCGACCGCGCCAGCGGTGAGATGACCCACGGCTTCCACGACTTCAAGGCGCCCCACGACGCCGTGCAACTGGCGGACGGCAGCCTGTTGGTGGCGGAACTCGGCTCCGGCAGCCTGGTGCGTGTCAGTGGCGAGCAGGGCGAACAGCGCGAGGCCGTGGTGGTGGCGCTGGCCGGCCCGGCGGGTATGGCGTTCAACGGCGACCGTTCGAGCCTGTTCGTGACCACGGCGGGCGGTTCCGTGTGGGCGGTGAACCCGACGGATTGGTCCAAGCGGCGGGTCCGTGACGGCCTGGCGGTGCCGGAAGGCATCAGCGTCAGCGCGGCGGGCAAGCTACTGGTGATGGAAGTGGGCAAGCAGCGTCTGCTGGAGATTGATCCGGTGGACGGCGCCACCCGCACGCTGGCCAAGGGGCTGCCCGTGGGGCTGCCGGCGCTGGACGGCCTGCCGCCCACCGGCGTGTTCAATGACGTGGTGGAAGCGGCCAACGGGGATCTGTTCTTCACCGCTGACCGCGACGCCGGGCTGTACCGCCTGCCCCGGCGTTAATGCCCGCGCGCTACGACTTACTGCTTGGCGGGTAGCGTGATCCAATGACGGCTGTCCGGCGTCTGGCCGGACACCGTCTTCACCACCGCCAGGTAGTCGCCGACGAACTCCACGATTTCCACCCGGCCCACGCTTTGTCCGGGGCGGAACGCCACCATCTGACCGGAGGGGGCGCGTACCGCCTTGCCCGGCTCCCGCACGTCCAGTTGCTGGCCCTGGTTCAGGCCGTTGACCCGGCTGGCACTGATATACAGACCGCCGTCCTCGCCCTGGAACACACGGCTGGACCAGGGGGCCATGGCCACGCGCCGGTTGATCTCGTCCATGAGCGCGGCGGCACCGGCTTCGCTGTTGGCGAAGCGGTGGATGCGGTAGTGGGCGTTGAGGCTGGTGTCGTGCAGCTCGGCGCTGAGCCCCTCGCCGCCCTGTGCCGGCGTTACTTCCACCAGCATGCGCACGCCGGGGTAAGCCGCCAGGCTGGCAAGACACGCCTGCGCGGCCGGGTCCTGCTGGCAGGGCCCGGCGCTGTCCAGGGTCTCGGCGACCAGGCCGCCGGGCAGTGGGCGCAGGCCTTGCTCGGCGGCATCGCTGTAGAGCGTGCTGATCAGTGCTTCGCCGTCGCTAATGGAGGGCGACAGCACCAGGCCGATATTGGCCAGCGGCGCTTCACCGTCGGCGGTGTCGGGGCGTTCGGCCTGGCGTGGGCCGGCATTGGCCCAGCGTTCCCAGAACGGGGTTTCCCAGTTGGGTTTGTCGGTATTCAAGGCGGCTTGCGAGTCCACCAGGGCGGTGGTGTCTTCGGTGGTCATGCCCTTGGTGGCACAGCCGGTCAGGGTGCCGACGGTCAACGGACCGGCGATCAAGGCGGCGATCAGCGCGCGCCGGGGGATCATCTGAGTCATGGCGGTGGTTCCGGATACGTAACAATGAAGAAAGAGTGTGCGCAACCCTCGGTGGGCTTGTCCAGCGCCGTTTCAGGCTTTTAAAAACGACGAAACCGGGACAGCTTTCACTGTCCCGGTTCCGAAGTGGTACGCACTAAGTGGTACTAAGTGGACCTTGTTGCTTAGAAGCTCACAGCCAGGTTAACGCTGGCCGCTTGTACGTCGTCCTGAGAGAAGTCAGCACTGGGCAGAGCGCCCAGCAGACTGTTACCGGACAGGGCGCCGGCTTCGTTCTCTTCCAGAATGCCGTAGGTTACCCAGGTGCGCAGGGTCTTGTTCACCTGGTAGCTCAGCTGCAGGTCGTAGAACATGCTGGAATCGTCGAGCTCATCCCCAGACGCCGGGGTGCCCGGATTGTCGATATCCAGTTGGCCGATAGCGCCGGTCACCGCGAATTTGGGAGTCACGTTCCAAGTCAGCTTGCCCGCAATTACAGACTGATCGTAGTCTTCGACACCGAAGTTCTGTCCCATGGTATACAGGCTGGTCGGGCTAGCGGTGTTCTCCGGGTTACTGTTGATCAAGCTGGAATAGGTGTCAAAGCCTGTGGAAATCAGGCCGCCGTCCTGAGCGCCCACGTATTGTACGCCCCAGTCCATGATGCCTACAGAACCTTCCAGGCGAAGATACTGTGAGATGGCGTCGTCATTCACGAATTGGCCGTTGTTGGCTGGTGTAGTTACCTTGCCGTTGGTGAAATAGTTGGCGCCTACAGTAGCCTTGGCCAGCTCGCCGATGTTACCGGAAACATAACCTGAGAACAGGTCCGCCCCACTAACTACATAGGGACCACTGGGGTTAGTGGCTTGGGTGATGTCACCTTCGTAGTTGTTCAAGTACTTGATGTACAGGGCGCTGACGTCCAGCCCCATCGGCTTGCTGACGAAGCCCAATACGAACTGGTCCCCGTTATCAGCGTTTTCGAAGGTATCGAGGTCGCGACGACGGTCATAGATGGCCAGAACCTGGAAGGTCTTGCTGAACGGTTGGATCAGGAGGACTCGGTCACGGCGGTCGTCACAGACCAGGAAGCAGTTGTTGTAGCTGGTGGCCTGGCGCCCTACACGTACCACGGTGTGGCCGAAAGGCATCTGTACGTAGCCCAAATCTAGACGTACGTTGTCGCCTTTGTTGCCTGTATTGAAGGCTTGCTGGCCTACGCCAGTTGACGGTCGATTGTCACCGACCCAGCGATCGCCTGCCACTTCGAGACTGGTGTGCAAGGAAATACCAGTGTCTTCATCCAGAAAATCGCTTTTGATGCGGATCAGGTGGGCGAAGCCATTGTCATTGTCGTTACGGGGATCGCCGGCAACGTCGAAAGCGTCGGATTGTGCGTAGAAACCGGTGGCGCGGTATTCAACGCCGAAGTCGGTTTTCAGTGCCTGGGCAGCAGGGGACAGCGCGGTGGCGGCGCCGAATACGGAAGCCAGGCCGATTGCTTTGGTCAGTGAAGAGATGCGGAGTTTACGGTCGGCACTGTTGTTCAGCGCCCCCTGAGCTTTATTGGTCCACTTAAGTGCCATTGTTTTTGTCCTGTTTTCTTCGAAGTTTATTGGTATTTGAGGGCGTAATCCGGTTATCCAGCGCCGGCCGACCCTCTTATATGCCCTTCCCAGGGCATCGTCTCCCGAGCGGACACCTTTACGAAGAAAGAGTCCACTAGACTTTCGGCGAACACCTGAAAATTCAGGCATTCACCCGGTTGTCACGAACTATCTTAGAACCCCTCTTGTCACAGACGCAATACTGTAAAACGCCAAAATACCCATTGGTATGTGGTTTATTTTCAGCGATGGGGGATAAATCCGGCCGGCAATGTGAACACTGGTAAATTAGTTAATGGGGCGCCCCGGCTTTTTAATGTAAACAAAAATACCGGTTGGTATGTACGGGCTGTTTAGGGCGCCTGAATCTTTAATAGTAGCGGCATCGGCGTTTTCAAAAAATGGAACAGGTCACAGGGCGGTGTTCCATTTTTCGAAACGGGAACAAGTGTTCACTAATATCGGAGGGTGCTGGCCGGGGGCGGACACACTTTCTTTGGCAGGCCGAAAGTGTTGCAAGATATGTCTTTTGCGCGCCGCCCGGCCGGGTTTTCGGGTTGCCGGGTTACTTAAAGGGGGGCTCGCCCTGCCAGTCGAAGAAATCGGGCAGGTCCTCGGACACTTTGTCGGGGAACACGGCGGCTCTTTTCTGCAGAAACGACTCCACGCCTTCGCGCACGTCGGCGGAGCCGCCCCGTGACTTCATCGCCCGGCTGTCCAGTTGGTGCGCTTCCATGGGGTGCTCGGCGCCGGCCATGCGCCAGATCATCTGGCGGATCATCGCCACCGAGACCGGCGCGGTCTGGTCGGCGAATTCCTTCGCCAGTGCCAGCGCCGCCGGATACAGCTCCTCCGGTGCGTGCACCGAGCGTACCAGCCCGCGCTCCTTGGCTTCCGCGGCGCTGAACACGCGACCGGAAAAACACCATTCCAGGGCCGAGGAGATGCCCACCACCCGGCTCAGGAACCAGGACGACGCCGCTTCATTGACGATGCCCCGGCGCGAAAACACGAAGCCGAACTTGGCATTTTCGGAGGCCATGCGCACGTCCATGGGCAACTGCATGGTCACGCCGACGCCCACCGCCGCGCCGTTGATCGCGCCGATCACGGGTTTCAGGCTGCGGTGGATGCGCAGGGCCACCTGGCCGCCACCGTCACGGTGGGCGTCGTCCGGGTTGGCGCCTTCGCCGCCGCGCTTCTTATAGTCGAAGGTGTCACCGCCGGAGGACAGGTCGGCGCCGGCGCAGAAGGCCCGTCCGTGGCCGGTGACGATCACCGCGCGTACCGCGTCGTCGGCATCGGTGTAATCGAAGGCGGCGAGCAGCTCATCCTTCATTTCCCGGGTAAAGGCGTTCATGCGGTCCGGGCGGTTCAGATACAACGTGGCGATGCCGTCATCGACGGTGATCTCCAGGGTATTAAAAGAAGGCGTTTCCATGGTCTCTCCCGATGTTATTAAGTGCCTGTTTGATGGTTATGCCTGATAGCGGGCTTGCGGGCGGGTCAACCGCCGGCCTCGCCCACGGTGATGATTTTCAGGGTGTTGGTGCCGCCGCCCACGCGCACGGCGTCGCCCTTGGTGAGGATCAGGCGGTCGCCGTCCTCCACCAGCCCCAGCCGTTGAAGCTGATTGGCCGCGTCCCGGTTGACCTGGCCAGGGTCGCTGGCCATCTCGAAGTGCTGGGGCTCCACACCTCGATACATCGCTACCCGGCGGCGGGTGCGCGGGTCCGGGGTAAAGGCGAAGATCGGCATGCCGGAGCGCACCCGTGACATCAGGCGCGCGGTGGTGCCGGTTTCGGTCATGGCGATGATCGCCTTGACGCCGTCCAGGTGGTTCGCCACATGCATGGCGGCGCGGGCGATGGCCTCGTCGTTGTGGTTCATGCCCTGCTCGGGCCGGTCCTCGCTGGGCCGGCTCTGATAGGTACGCTCGGCACCCAGAATAATCCGGTCCATGGCTTCCACCGTGGCCACCGGGTAGTCACCCACCGCGGTTTCCGCCGACAGCATTACCGCGTCGGTGCCGTCGAGCACCGCGTTGGCCACATCGGAGACTTCCGCGCGCGTCGGCTGGGGGCTGTGGATCATGGATTCCATCATTTGCGTGGCGGTGATCACGAACCGGTCCAGAGCCCGGGCGCGTCGGATAATGTGCTTCTGCACGCCCACCAGTTCGGCGTCGCCGATTTCCACCGCCAGATCCCCGCGCGCCACCATCACGCCGTCCGCGGCGAGGATGATGTCGTCCAGCACCGCCGGATCGGCGACCGCTTCGGCCCGTTCGATTTTGGCGACCATGTCGCCCTGGCCGCCGGCGTCGCGATACAGGGCGCGGGCCTGATGGATGTCGTCGGCGTGGCGGGGGAACGACAGCGCCAGAAAATCCACATCCAGGGACGCCGCCAGTTTGATGTCTTCGCGGTCTTTGTCGGTCAGCGCCTGGGCATTGAGCCCGCCGCCCTGGCGGTTGATGCCTTTGTTGTTGGACAGTTCGCCGCCTACCCGCACCCGGCACTCGACCCGGCTGCCCGCCACCTTTTCCACGTCCAGGGCGAGCAGGCCGTCGTTCAGCAGCAGGGTGTCGCCGGGGCGGCAGTCTTCGGCGAGCCCGGCGTAGTCCGTGCCCACCTGGCTGTTGTCGCCGGCTTCCTTGTCCAGGGCGGTGTCGATGCTGAAGGCCTGGCCGGGCTTGAGCATCACCGGGCCATCGCGGAACCGGGCGATGCGGATCTTGGGGCCCTGGAGGTCGGCGAGAATGGCCACGTTGCGGGCCTTGGCGTCGGCCTGCTCGCGGATGCGGGCGGCCACGGCGCGGTGATCCTCGGCGCTGCCGTGGGAGAAATTAAGGCGGAAGACGTTGACGCCGGCGTCGATCAGTCGGGCCAAGCGGTCGGGGTCGGAGGAGGCCGGGCCGAGGGTGGCGACGATTTTGGTGCGTCGGAACATGGGGCTGCCTTTTGCTGGAATCGGGTCAGGTGGGTTTCATTGTTGCAGATATTGGGGGGGAGGTGAGGGGGCGGAGTGTTTGCGGATGTGTTTTGGGACGTTTCCGTGAGGATTGATCGAAACGGCTTTTGGCCGTTTCGACCCCTGCGGGGCTTCGCGGCCTTTGGCCGCTCGTCGCCAACTCGCTTGTAAAGCGAGTTGGTCGAACCTGGAGAGGTCGATCCGACGGGCGTGCCAAATAAAAAGGCCCACCCCCGTGCAGGGGTGGGCCTTTTTATTTGGCACGCCCGAGAGGATTCGAACCTCTGACCTTTGCCTCCGGAGGGCAACGCTCTATCCAGCTGAGCTACGGGCGCAAAACTTGTTGTGACAAAACTCCGCGCGGCGGCGCCTTTAATGGGCGGCGTGCCGATTCGGGACGCGCATGATAGCCGTTTGGGTCGGCGGCGTCCATGCTCCGCGCGGCCTGCGGCGCGTTGGGCCTGATGCCGTCGGCTGCGTATAATGCCGCCGCCGCTCCGCGCAGTCCGGGCGGCTGATGGCCCTGCCTCTTACGGGTTTCCGGCAGGTCCATGCGCTACACGAGCCCGTTTTCCCGGGAGGTCGAGAAATGAATCCATACTGGTGGGTCTTGTTGGCGGCGGTGGTGGTGGAAATCGCCTGGGCGATGAGCCTGAAGTGGATACAGCTGCAGCCGGGGCTGGCGTCGATCAGCACTTCGTTGGTGCTCACGGCGCTCAATATGCTGGCGCTGTCGTTCGCCATGCGGGGCATCCCGGTGGGCACCGCCTACGCGGTCTGGACCGGGCTCGGGGCGGTGGGTATCACGCTGCTGGGGGTGATCGTTTTCGACGATCCACTGGGCGCGGCGCGATTGGGCTTTCTGGCGCTGATTATCGTTGGGGTGGTGGGGCTGAAGCTCTCCACACAGGGCGGTTGATGGCGGCGGAACGCCGGCCATTTTACAATCTTTTCCCGCGAACCGATGATGGATTGGGTACGCTGCAGCGGTATTGGATGGAGTAGAAACGGTGCGCATTGCTTACTTAGAAGACGATCACGCCCAGGCCGAGCTGGTCACTCACTGGCTACGCGAGGCGGGGCACACCTGCATGCATCTCTCCAGCGGACGGGAGTTCATGAGCCTGCTGCGCAGAGACACCTTCGATTTACTGGTGCTTGACTGGGAAGTCCCTGACATGAGCGGTTACGCGGTGCTTGGGGAGGTGCGGGCCAGCGGCAATAAGACGCCGGTGCTGTTCGCCACTCAGCGTGATGATGAGTCGTCGATTGTTGGCGCACTCAGTCAAGGCGCCGATGACTATATGGTTAAGCCTGTGAAACAAGCGGAATTGCTGGCTCGCCTCAACGCGCTCGGGCGCCGGGCGGGTGTCGCTGACATGGATGATCAAGGGATGATGACCGTGGGACCCTGGACGATCGATCGTGGTCGCCGCCAGATTACCCTGGACGAAGAGCCGGTCAAGCTCACCGATAAAGACTACGAGCTCGCTTGCTATCTGTTCCAGAACGTTGGGAAGCTGATGTCCCGCGCTCACTTGCTGGAGAAGGTCTGGGGCATCATGACCCCGATTGAATCCCGCACCGTGGACGTGCACATCAGCCGCATTCGCCGTAGTTTGCAGATCCGCCCCGAGCGGGGGTACCGCATCAAGACGGTCTACCAGCACGGTTATCGCCTGGAACCGATCGACGACTGATCGCCGGCGGTGCGCCGCTGTTTCCCCCGTTGCCGCCGATTTTCCCGCGCCTCCGGGGAGCGGTGCCGCGTCCGCGGCGCCGCCTGTCCCCGGATAGAATAACGCTTTTCTGAAAAATCCCTGTTCCGGCGGTAAACGCCCGGTGGTACCGTTACGCTACGTTGGACCGGCCACGGTGGTCCTGGGCACCGTGGCGGCCGAACTACTACTGACGTTATAGGAATTCATGGCGAAACTCGGCTCCGAGCAACGACGCTACCTGGTGGAACACCTGTCCGTGCTGCTGGTGGTCGCCGGGCTTTGCGTCTTGCTCTCGATCAGCAGTGGCTTGTCGTTCTTCAACCGCTACGTCTACGACAACCTGATGCAATGGCTGCCCATGGAGCCGTCCGGCGACGTGCTGATCGTCGGCATTGATGAGTACAGCCTGCGCGAAGTGGGTCGCTGGCCGTGGGACCGGCGCATCCATGCGCAGATCATCAACCAGTTGGAAGAACAGGGCGCCCGGGCGGTACTGATGGATCTGATTCTGTCGGAGCCGGACCGCAGCCGGCCGCAATCCGATCAGGCGCTGGTGGACGCCATTCGCGCCGCCGGCCACGTCTATTTGCCGGTGCACGTGGAGCAGCTGCGCTCCGGCGGGCAATTGATAGAGGTGCTGCCCCACGCGGACTTCGCCCGCGCCGCCAAGGGGCTGGGTCACGTGGATCTGGAGCTGGACGGCGACGGCGTGGCCCGCTCGGTGTTCATGCGCTCGGGCATTGGCCAGCCCTGGTGGCCGCACATCACCCAGGCCCTGTTGGAAGGCGAGGGTCTGCTGTCCACGGATATCTACCCGGCGGGCAATGAAGGCGCCTTCGCTGGTCTCGCCAATGTGCGCAAGTACCCCCGCTATATTCCGTTCGCCGGCGGCGCCGGCACCTACCCTCAGGTGTCGGCGGTGGACCTGCTTGAAGGTCGGGTACCCGACCAGCTGGTGAAGGATCAGTTCGTCTTTATCGGCGCCACCGCCGCCGGGCTCGGCGACATGCTGCCGACCCCCATGGCCGGGCAGGGCGAACTGATGGCCGGCGTGGAAATCAACGCCAATATTTTCGATGCGTTGCGCCGCCATCAGCTTATCGAGCGGCTGGATACGGTGCCGGCGCTGTTGGTCAGTCTGTTGCTGTCGCTGTTGGCGCCTTTCCTGCTGCCGTTCGTGCTGCCGCGCTGGAGCATCCCGCTGGTGATGGCGTCGCTGGGTTTGACCGTGGCGGTCTGCTACGGCCTGTTGGCGCTGTTCGACCTCTGGTTCCCACCGGCGGCGGCGTTGGTCTCGGCCATCGTCGCCTATCCGCTGTGGACCTGGCGGCGTCTGGAATACTCCATGGCGTACATGCGCAATGCCCTGGCGCGGCTGGCGGAATACAGCGATCTCAACCGCCGTTTGACCGAGCCGGCGCCCATGTCGCGCATGCTCAGAATGCTTGATCAGGTGCTGCCGGTGCGTGCCTGGCGCCTGCAGATCCCCGGCGGCGCCCCGGTGTCCGGCGGTGAAGCCCTGGCGCCGGTGGACTGGCGGGGCCAGTTGGCGCGCCGTTATCCATTCCGCCATGAGGGCAAGCGCTACGAGCTGTGGGTGGCCTGGCGTCAGGGGCTCGACGCGGACACCTACGATTATTGGATCCGTGCCATGCTGGCCCGCACCGAGGCGCGCCGTCCCAGTGGTGGGCCGCGTTACGAGGTGATTGAAAAGCACATTGAGCGGCTGCGCTCCGAAGAGCAGCGTCAGCAGGCGCTGACCCGGTTCTTCCAGGTGGGCCTGGCGCAGATGAGCGAGGGCGTGCTGATTTGCGATGCCTGCGGTGGCGTGGTGTTCATCAACCCCCAGGCGGCCTATCTGCTCAGTCTGGAAGGCGTCGGCCAGGACACCCTGGGGCTGGCGGATATCGGCCGCGAGCTGGAATTCCACGGCGACCGTGACTGGATGGAGCTGCTCCAGGAGGTGCTCGCCGACGGCCGGGTCCAGAAAGAGTGCCGCAACCGGCGGGGCATGGACCTCTACCTGGATATGATTCTGGTGCACGCCGGCGATCAACCCGGGCGCATGCTGATCGTCAGCCTCAAGGACATTTCCGACGTCAAGCAGGCCATGCGCACCCGCACCGAAATGCTGGATTTTCTGTCCCACGACCTGCGCTCGCCGATGGTCTCGGTGCTGGCGCTGATCGGCAAGATGCGCCACGGTGAGGACGGCGAACGGCTGCGGGACTTCCTCGACAACGTCGAGCACTACGCCCAGCGCAACCTGAATATCGCCGAACAGTTCCTGCAATTGGCGCGGGTCGAGGCGGAAGAATCCGTGGAGATGGTGGAGCAGGACATGCTCGATGTGGTCGAGTCCGCCATCGATCAGGTGCAGATCCAGGCGCAAAGCCGGGGCATCACCCTGCGGTTCGACTACGACCAGGAGCAGGACGTCTGGGTGCGCGGCAATAACGAGCTGCTCGAGCGTCTGGTGGTCAACCTGCTCACCAACGCGGTGAAATACAGCCACGAAAACGGCCGCGTGCTGGTGCGCCTTTATGCCGAAGGCGGCCAGGTGTGCTGCGATGTGAGCGACCAGGGCGTGGGTATTCCGGAAGCGTTCCAGGACAAGCTGTTCGAGCGCTTCAGCCGCGCCAGCAGCAGTGGCGGGGCGCGCACCCGCGGTGCCGGGCTGGGCCTGCGTTTCGTCAAGGTGGTGACCGAGCGGCACGGCGGCACCATCCATGTGGAGAGCGTCCCGGATCAGGGCAGTTGCTTCCGCCTGGCGCTGCCGCGCATCGATGTGGGCGGCCTCTAGCCGCCTGTCAGGCGCCGCGTTGCGGGCGCTTTTCACGGCGCGTGGAGCGCCCCGCGTTACGCTGATTCCGCGATAGGCGTCGATGGCGCCTTTTTCCCGGTGTTTTCTGCGGGTATAATTCCGCCGCCCCCGGGGCAAGTCATAGCTATCAGAGGTGTCATAGTGAATAAAATGCTGACCGCCAGCCTGGTCCTTCTCGCCACCGTTTTCGCCGGCAACGCCGCGCTGGCGGCGGAGAAGTCTTCTTATCCCCTGGGCGAGCGCTCTATTCTCAGCGACCGGGCCACCGCCGAGCGCCTTAAGCCGGTGGGCAGCGTCTGCGTGGAAGGCGAGGACTGCGGCAGCGAGATGGCCGATGCCGGCGCCGCCTCCGGTGAGCCGCGTGACGGCGCCACCGTCTATGACAGCGGCTGTGCCGCTTGCCACGCCAGCGGCGCCGCCGGTGCGCCCAAGACCGGTGACGCCGCCGCCTGGGCCCCGCGTATCGACAAGGGCATGGACACCCTGGTCAAGCACGCCTACGAAGGCTTCAATGCGATGCCCGCCAAAGGCATGTGCAGCAATTGCTCCGAAGAAGAAATTGCCGCCGCGGTGGAATACATCGTAGGCAAGAGCAAGTAATGCGCCCGCTGGGGCCCACCGTCCTCGGTGGGCTGCTGCTGGCCCCGGCCCTGTTGCTCACCGGCTGCGGTGACAACGGCGCCGGTGGGCCTTCGGCGTCGGGCTCCGCCATCGCGGGCGAGAAGCAAGAGGCCCGCGAGCCCTCGGCAATCTATGGCCGCTACTGCGTGAACTGCCACGGCACCGGCATGGCCGGCGCGCCCATGGTGGGCCCGGAACACCGTCTGATCTGGTCCGAAGAGATCGAGGAAGAAGGTTTCCCGACGCTGGTGAAGATCGCCATCGAAGGTCAGAACGGCATGCCGCCGCGCGGCACCTGCTTTGACTGCAGCGATGAAGAGATCGAAGCCACGGTGTTGTACATGCTCAAGGAAAGCGGCGCCAAGTAGCCCCGGCGCCCCGGCCTAATCCAGCAAGGCCTTGAGGTTGGCGATGCTGGCCTGGGCCACCTGATCTTCCTTCTCTTCGTCTTTCTTGAACCCCTCGCCGATATACTGAAGGTCGTCCAGCGGCAGCTCCTCCAGGAAGCGGCTGGCCAGGGTGTCCACCTTCTCGCCGTACTGCTTGCGGGTCAGCGCCTGGGTAATCGCCAGGCTTTCGCGGGCGCGGGTGATGCCCACGTACATCAGGCGGCGCTCTTCGACGATGTTGTCTTCCTCGATGCTGGTGCGGTGCGGCAGCAGTTCCTCCTCCACGCCCATCATGTAGACGTGGGGAAATTCCAGGCCCTTGGAGGCGTGCAGGGTCATCAGCTGCACCCGGTCCGAGTCGTCCTCCTCGTCCTGCTGTTCGAGCATGTCCATCAGCACCAGTTTGCTGATCACCGCTTCCAGGTCGGAGGCGCCTTCCTCGTCGTCTTCCTGCTTTTCCAGCATGCGCTGGATATTGCGCACCAGCTGCCAGACGTTTTCCATGCGCTTTTCGCCGATACGCGGGCTGGAGGCGTTCTGCATCACCCAGCTCTCGTAATCCATCTCGGTGATCAGCTCGTTGACCGCTTGCAGGCTGTTGTGGCCGAAGCAGGCGCGGCGCTTTTCATCCAGCCAGGTCTTGAAGGCGCGCAGCTTGTCCGCCGCTTTGCCCGCCATCACCTCGCCCAGGGCGAAGTCGTCGCACACATGGTAGAGCCCCTGGTCCCGCTGGGCGGCCCAGCCGGCCAGTTTCTCCAGGGTGGCCGGGCCGATCTCGCGGCGCGGCGTGTTGATCACGCGCAGGAAGGCGTTGTCGTCGTCCGGGTTGACCAGCAGGCGCAGGTAGCACATCAGGTCCTTGATCTCGCCCCGCGAGAAGAAGCCGGTGCCGCCGGACACCTTGTAGGGAATCTGCAGCGCCTGCAGTTTCATCTCCAGAATCCGCGACTGGAAATTGCCCCGGTAGAGCACCGCGAAATCCTTCCAGTGCAGGCCGCGCTGCAGGCGCCGGTGGAAGATGTCGCCGGCGATCCAGTCGGTCTCGCCGTCCTCGTCGCGCAGCGCCGCGATGCGGATCGCCTCGCCGTAGCCGTAGTCGGACCACAGGCTCTTCTCGAACACATGGGGGTTGTTGGCGATCACGGTGTTGGCGGCTTTCAGAATGCGTCCGGTGGAGCGATAGTTCTGCTCCAGCTTGACCACCTTCAGGTCCGGCCAGTCTTCCTGCAGTTTGGCCAGGTTCTCGGGCCGCGCCCCGCGCCAGGCGTAAATCGACTGGTCGTCGTCGCCCACCACCGTGAAGCGTCCTTCCGGGTGGGTGAGCATGCGTACCAGCTCGTACTGGGCGCCGTTGGTGTCCTGGTATTCGTCCACCAGCAGGTACTGGATGCGGTGGCGCCACTTTTCCAGAATGCGCGGTTGCTCGCGGAACAGCTGCGCCGGCATCAGGATCAGGTCGTCGAAATCCACCGCGTTGCAGGCGCGCAGCATGCGGTTGTAGCCCTGGTAGGCCATGGCGGCGCGCAGCGCATCGTCGCTGTCGGCGTGGCTGACCGCTTCCTCGGGCAGAATCAGCTCGTTCTTCCAGTCAGAGATACGCTTCTGCACCGCGTCCACCGCCGCCAGATCCTTTTCCGATTCGCCCTGGCGCAGGATTTCCTTGAGAATCTCCTTGCTGTCGGTCTGATCAAGAATGGAAAAGCCGCGCCGCAGGCCGCTGGCCGCCAGCTCCTGCTTGAGAATGCGCAGGCCCAGGTTGTGGAAGGTGGAGACGATCAGCCCGCGGGTGGTGCCGCGCTCGGTGAGGCTCTGCACCCGCTCCTTCATCTCCCGCGCTGCCTTGTTGGTGAAGGTCACCGCGGCGATGCGGCCCGAGGGCACGCCTTTCTCGGCGATCAGCCAGGCGATTTTGCGGGTGATCACGCTGGTCTTGCCCGAGCCCGCCCCCGCGAGCACCAGCAGGGGGCCGTCGGTGTAGAACACCGCTTCCTGTTGGCGGGGGTTGAGAGACGACATCGGCGCTCCGGCGGGGCTGGTGGGCGAAGCGCGTATCATAGCAGCCGGAGCGTGCCCTTTAGGAGCCGTGATTGCAGGAAGTGCACTATGAGACTGGACCGTTTTCTCGGCCAGAGGAAAACGCTGGGCCGGCGCGCCGTGCGGCGGTTGCTGGCCACCGGCCGCGTCACCGTGGACGGCGCGGTGATGCGCGACGGTCGCCATGACGTGGGCCCGTTCACGCCGGTGGCGCTGGATGGCGAGCCCCTGGCGACGCGCCGGCCGGCGTACTGGATGCTGCACAAGCCCGCCGGCTGCGTCAGCGCCACCCGCGACCCCCGCCACCGCACCGTGCTCGACGCGCTGGACCCGGCCGATGCCGAGGGCCTGCACCTGGCCGGACGTCTCGACTTCAACAGCACCGGGCTGATGCTGCTCACCAATGACGGCCGCTGGTCCCGGCGCCTCAGCGACCCGCGCCACAAGCTGCCGAAGGTCTATTGGGTGCGCACCGAAGACCCGATCACGCCGGAGTACGCCGCCGTGTTCGAGCGCGGGCTCTATTTCGCCTACGAGGGCCGGATGACCCGTCCGGCCGGCCTGGAGATCCTGGCGCAGCGGGAAGCGCGGGTAACCCTGTACGAAGGGCTCTACCACCAGATCAAGCGCCTGTTCGGGCACTTCGATAATCGCGTGGTGGCCCTGCACCGGGAGCGGATCGGCCCGATACGGCTGGACCCCTCGCTCGCCCCCGGGCAGTATCGCGCCCTCGGCGCCGACGAAATTCGTCTGCCGGGCCCCGCCGAGCCCGACCTTCAGGAGCCCCGCCGACCATGACCTCCACCGTGGCCGTTTTCGCCGACGTGCAGAACCTCTACTACACCGCCCGCCAGGCCCACCAGCGCAACGTGGATTACAACGCGCTCTGGGCCCGCGCCACCGGCGGGCGCCAGGTGGTGGCCGCCCACGCCTACGCGGTGGAGCGCGGCGATGAGAAGCAGCGCCAGTTCCAGAACATCCTGCGCGCCATCGGCTTCAACGTGAAACTCAAGCCCTTCCTGCAGCGCGCCGACGGCTCCGCCAAGGGCGACTGGGACGTGGGCATCACCATCGATATCATGGAGCAGGCGCCGACCGTGGACCGGGTGGTGCTGGCCTCCGGCGACGGCGACTTCGCGATTCTCGCCGACCACATCCGCGCCCGGCACGGCTGCCAGGTGGAAGTCTACGGCGTGGCGCCGCTCACCGCGGCGGCGCTGATGCGCGCCGCCGACGATTTCATTCCCATCGAAGGAGACCTGCTGCTTGGCTGATTCGCCCACCGGCCCGGCGCGGCTGGATTTCTTCGTCGCCCACGCCGCCGGCCTCAGCCGCAAACAGGCCAAGGCGTTGATCCGTGGCGGCGCGGTGACGGTGACCGGTGAAGACGGTGCGCCGCGCGCCGGCCTCAAGGCCAACAGCAGCGTGGCCCCGGGGGAGAGCGTGCGGCTCGACGGTGCCGCGCTGACGCTGCCCGGCGAGCGCTACCTGATGCTGCACAAACCGGCCGGCCGGGTGTGCGCCCTGGAAGACGCCCTGCCCACGGTGATCGATCTGATTCCCGCCGATCAGCGCCGCGATCTGCGTATCGTCGGACGTCTGGACCGGGACACCACCGGCTTGCTGCTGCTGACCACCGACGGGCAATGGGCCCACCGCCTGATGTCGCCGCGTCACCATTGCGCCAAGCGCTATCGGGTCACCACCGCCGAACCGCTGGACGAAACGCAGCTGACCCGGCTGCGCGAAGGGGTGGTGCTGCACGACGACCCCGCGCCCACCCGGCCCGCCGAAGCGCAGGCGCTGAGCGACACGGCACTGCTCCTGACCATCAGCGAAGGCCGCTACCACCAGGTCAAACGGATGCTGGCGGCGGTGGGCAACCGGGTGGTCGCCCTGCACCGCGAAGCGGTGGGCGAGATCGAACTGGACCCGGACCTGCCCGCCGGCGCCTGGCGCGCCCTCACCGACGCGGAAATCGGCTAGCGCAGCTCGCTCTGCAGCGCCATCACATCCACGGTGCGTGACCGGTCCAGCGGGTCCACCAGCGTGTGGGCGTCCTGGTACACGCGCGGGGTGCGGTACAGCGCGGCCAGCGCCCGGGCGTGGCTGGGGCAGACGTAGCGGTCCGGCATTTCCCGTTGCAGCCAGGCGCGCGCCTTGGGCGCCTGATCGGAGCCCATCTTCGGGAACAGGTGGTGCTCCACATGGTGGCTGAAGTGGAAATGCAGCGGGTCCAGCCAGCGCAGCTGACGCACGCTCATGGAGTTATCCACGGGATGGTTGTTGTCCATCTGCGGACGCAGCATGTGGTTGGTGAGAATGTAGCCCTGGCCCAGGGCGTTGGCGATCATCAACGGGATCAACACCGTGAACAGCGCCAGCGGCCCGGACAGCACCGCCAGAACCAGCCAGGCGGCGCCGCAGAACAGCGCCTGGCGGATCGCCTTCTTGCGTTCAAACCCTTTGAATTCCTCGCGGCGGCGGGTCTGCATCCAGAGCACCAGCTGGGCGTGGAACATAAAGGAATAGAACAGGAAGAAGTAGCTGTACCAGGTGCCCGAGCCCGGCGCCAGTTTGGTGAAATTGGCCAGCTTGGGGTGCTTGTCGTAGCGGTGGGCGGTGCCGAACGAGTCCGGGTCCCGGTCGCCCAGGTTGGTGTGCGCGTGGTGCGCCACGTTGTGCCAGCGGCGCCAGAACTCCGGCGGGATCATCATCGGCCCGAAGCCGATCCAGCCGAACAGGTTCTGCAGGCGCCGGCCCATGCCCAGGGCGCCGTGCAGGACTTCATGGGCGAGCAGTGCCTGGCAGCCCAGGGTGTGGCCCACCACCACGGCGATCAGCAGGTTGCCCCACCAGGGCAGGCCCAGCGTCAGGATCGCGGCGATGCCGCCGACGATCATCAGGCTCATGGGCAGAAACCAGATCGCGCGCCACGGCCGGGCCCGGAACGCCGACGGCCCCAGGTCCTGTTTCATCGCATCACGGATCGCGCGGGCGTCGTCGGCGCCGAAGGTGCGCTGGTAGCCTCGGGTGTCGCTCATGGGGTCCTCCGCAAGGAAACGGCAACAGGTGGATTCAATAGGGCTGCCATTCTTACCGGCGCCTGGCCGGCGGCGAAGAGCCGCGCCGGACAGCGACCTGTCATTTTCGGACAAAGCCGCGAACAGGTGTATTCTCCTGGTCATGAGCCTGCCAATCGCGGATTTCCCCAGCCTCGCCGGCGACCGCACACCGATTCCGGTCAACTATGTCCGTAATCTGGTGGAGCTGGTCCATGAGTTCGGTCTCGACACGGACCGGCTGCTGGCGCATGTGGGCCTGACCCAGGCGGAGGTGTACAGCGCCGAGCCGGCACTGCGCTTTGAGCAGTTCCAGCGGGTGATGGCGGGCGCCCGGGACCTCAGCGGCGACCCGGCCATTGGCCTGGCGCTGGGCCGCCAGCTCACCGTCACCGCCCACGGGCTGCTTGGCTACGCGGCGATCAGCAGCGCCGACCTGGGCGAGGCGCTGGAGCTGCTGGAGCGCTATTTCCGCACCCGCACCCGCCTGTGCCTGCCGCGTCTGAGCCTTGAGGGCCGCTGGGTCCGTTTTTGCCTGGCGGAGCCCTACGACCTGGGTGATATCCGCGAGCCCTATCTGGAAGTGGTCACCGCCGCGCTGGTGGGCGGGTTGCGCTATTTGCTCGATGACCGCCTCCAGGACGCCACGCTGGAATTGCCCTATGCGCCGCCGCCCCACGCGGAGCGCTACGCCGAGGTGCTCGGCATGCCGGTGGTGTTCGGCCGTGAAGTGGCGGCGTTGCGGTTCCCGGCGCGGCTGATGAAGGTGGCGTTCCCGCTTTCCGATCCCGCTTCCCGGCGCATGGCCGCCCACAAATGCGAGGAAGAGCTGCAACGCCTGGAGGCGGACCTGGACTGGGCCTCCCGGGTGCGCGCCCGGCTGATGCAGGCGGAAGGCATGCTGCCCAGCCTGGATCAACTGGCGGCCAGCTTCCACCTGACCTCCCGGACCCTGCGGCGCTATCTGGCTGCGGTGGGCGTCAGCTACCGGCACCTGCTCGAAGAGGTGCGCATGGCCCGGGCGGTACGTTATCTGCAGGCCAATCTGCCGGTGCAGAAAGTGGCCGATCTGCTCGGCTACGCCGACCCCAGCAATTTCACCCGCGCTTTCCGGCGCTGGACCGGCCACCCGCCCAGCTTCTACCAGAACGGCTGAACCGACACATCCTCTTACCCAACATTCGTCGTTATGCCCCGGAGACGCCTTGAGCCCGGGCCCGCCCGGCGTTAGGGTTCCGCATTGCCGGCCCGATCCTCACAGCTAATAAAGAGAACCCCCATGAGCGAAAACCGATTCAACGTCAGCGGTAAACGTATTCTGATCACGGGGGCGTCCAGTGGTTTCGGCGCCCACTTCGCGCGGGTGCTGGCCGAACAGGGCGCCGATCTGGTGCTCGCCGCGCGGCGGGTGGAAAAGCTGGAAGAAACCGCCGACGCGGTGCGCGCCCTGGGCCGCGACGCCGTGGTGGTGCCCATGGACGTGGCCGACCATGCCAGTGTCGAAGCCGCTTTCGAGTGCATGCCGGCCCTGGATGTGGTGATCAACAACGCCGGCATCAGCCGGGAAGGGGCCACCGATACCATAGAGGAAGAAGACTGGAGCGCGGTGGTGGACACCAACCTCAACGGCGTCTGGGCGGTGAGCAAGTTCGCTATTCAGCAGTGGCGCCGCGACGGCCGGCCCGGCAACCTCATCAACATCGCCTCGATTCTGGGCCTGCGCGTGGGCGCCATGCTCGCGCCCTACACCGCGGCCAAGGCCGCGGTGGTTCAGTTGACCCAGTCCATCGCCCTGGATTACGCCCGCCACAATATCCGCTGCAACGCTATTTGCCCGGGCTATGTGGAAACCGATATCAACCGGGAATTTTTCCAGGGCCCGCACGGTGAAAAGCTGATCAAGCGCATTCCCTACCGCCGTCTCGGTCAGATCGATGAGCTGGTCGGCCCGCTGCTGCTGCTCGCCTCCGACGCCTCCAGCTACATGAGCGGCGCGGCGATTCCCGTGGACGGCGCTCACCTCTGCAATACCCTTTAAACGCCGGCTACGGTTTGAGCAGGTTCTGACGGTAGCTCAGGGCCTCGCGCAGATGCTCCCGCTCCACCGCCTCGTTACCGGCCAGATCGGCGATGGTGCGGGCCACGCGCAGGCTGCGGTGGAGCGCCCGGGCGGACAGTTCCAGGCGCTCCATCACCCCGGTGAGCCAGGCTTTGTGCGGGCCCAGCGACGCCATCAACCGGTCCGCGTCCAGCTCGCGGTTGAGGCACCCCTGGCGTTGCCGCTGACGATCCCGGGCCGCCCGTACCCGCTCGCGCACCCGCCGGCTGGGCTCGCCGTCGGCGTCACCCAGCAGGGTGTCCGGCGACACCGCCGGCACTTCCAGATGCAGGTCGATGCGATCCATCAGCGGGCCGGACAGTCGCCGTTGATAGCGCTTTGCTTTCTCGCATTCGTACCCGCAGCCTTTCTCCGGGTCGCCGAGATAACCGCACGGGCAGGGGTTCATCGCCGCCACCAGCTGAAAACGGGCGGGGAACGACACCTGCTGAGCGGCCCGGGCGATATGCACCTCGCCGGTTTCCAGCGGCTCGCGCAGTACTTCCAGTACCCGGGGCTGGAATTCCGGTAACTCATCCAGAAACAGCACCCCCTGATGGGCCAGGGAGATTTCGCCGGGCCGCGGCCGTCCGCCACCACCCACCAGAGCGGGGGCGGACGCGGTGTGGTGCGGCGCCCGGTAGGGCGGCTGCAGAAAGGCCGGGGCCGGCCGCGCCTGGCGCAGCGAATGGATCGCCGCCACCTCCAGGGCCTGGTCTCGCTCCAGGGGCGGCAACAGGCCGGGCAGGCGCGACGCCAGCATGCTTTTGCCGGCGCCGGGCGGCCCGCCCATCAGCAGGGAATGGCCGCCGGCGGCGGCGATCTCCAGCACCCGTTTGGCGGCCGGCTGGCCACGGATTTGCGACAGGCAGGGGTTCTTGCCGGCGTCGTCGTCGGGTGGCGGCGGTGCGGTGTGATGCGGCAGACGGAGGTCCCCCTTCAGGTGCGCGCACAGCTCCGTGAGGCTGCTTACCGCCAGGGTGTCCGCGCCGGCCAGGGCGGCTTCGTCGCCGTTGCCCGCCGGCACCACCAGGGTGTGTCCGGCGCGGGCCGCCGCCAGGGCGCCGGGCAGGATCGCCGGCACCGGGCTCAGCGCCCCGGAGAGCGCCAGCTCGCCGATCCATTCCATGTCCTTCAGTTCCACCCGCCCCAACTGGCCGCTGGCGAGCAGAATGCCCACCGCGATCGGCAGATCGAAACGGCCGCCGTCCTTGGGCAGGTCCGCCGGTGCCAGATTGACGGTGATACGCTGCTGCGGAATGCGGAAGCCGCCGTTGATCAGCGCCGAGCGCACCCGGTCCTTGCTCTCGCGGACGGCGGTGTCGGGCAGGCCGACCATGGTGAAGCCGGGCAGCCCCGGGCCCAGATGGATTTCGACGCGCACCGGTACGGCGCGGATTCCCAGGGTGGCGCGACTGTGGAGCAGGGCAATAGACATAGGCCGAGGGTAAACGTCCCTCGGCACGGGTGATGTACGCCGACGCCCTCGATTTCTGTGCGAGGGTGGCTCTATTTAATACAGGACGGTCAGGAACGTTCTTCCAGCGCCGCCACTTCCTTCTCCAGGGCTTCCAGCCGGGCGCGGGTGCGCTCCAGCACCTGCTGCTGAATCTCGAACTCCTCGCGGCTGATCAAGTCCAGCCGCGTGAGTGTCTCATTGAGCACGGCGCGCACGCTGTGCTCCACCTCCTGGCGCAATTGGCCCAGGTCTCCGGGCAGATGGCGGCTGATGTCGCTCATCAAACGATCGAGAAAGGCTTGGCTTTGCATGGCCACAGGCTCCACTATTTGCAACACGGGCGGGTCAGGGTGCGATGGTACCACCGCCCTTGCCGTTATGGGGCCTACCGAGAGCACCGTAACGGCGTGCACCATTTTGGGATGTGCCCTTCAGTGGTGCACTATATTGCCGCAACCGGCCCCGGAACACCCCGGGGTTGCAGTTCTAACCCTCTGAAAATGCGTGACTTTTAAAAATTGGCATGGGTCGTGCAGTTAACGGGCTAGAGCGTTCGCGCGAGTGGATGGATCGGGAACCAAAGAGGGGCCTGAAACCCAACGGACGTCAACGGACGCGTTATAAGCGTTTGAAGGAGATAGAAATGAAACTGGTTACAGCCATTATCAAGCCGTTCAAATTGGACGACGTGCGTGAAGCACTGTCCGAGATCGGCGTTCAGGGCATCACCGTTACCGAGGTGAAAGGCTTCGGACGTCAAAAGGGTCACACCGAGCTGTATCGCGGCGCGGAATACGTGGTCGATTTCCTGCCCAAAGTGAAAATCGAAGTGGCCATCGCGGAGGCCAGCCTGGATCAGGTTATCGAAGCGATCACCAAAGCGGCCAATACCGGGAAAATCGGTGACGGCAAAATCTTTGTCACCACCCTGGAACAGGCCATCCGCATCCGCACCGGCGAGACCGGCGAGGACGCGATCTAAAGTTTAGAAAACTGTGTAACACGACCCATGCCAAGGTCCTGAACACGCTTCCAATTCTCGGAGGGTTGCAACGTGGAAAATCAAATTTTCGAACTTCAGTACGCCATCGACACCTTTTATTTCCTGGTGTGTGGCGCACTGGTAATGTGGATGGCAGCGGGCTTCGCGATGCTCGAAGCCGGCCTGGTGCGTGCTAAAAACACCACCGAAATTCTCACCAAGAACGTGGCGCTGTACGCCATTGCCTGCCTTATGTACCTGGTCTGCGGGTATTCGATCATGTACGGCGGCGGCATCTTCCTGAACGGCATTGAGGCCTTTGATCTGGCCGGCGTGCTGGCGGATTCCGCGGCCAACGGTTTTGATGGCGGCTCGGTGTATTCCGGTGCGTCCGACTTCTTCTTCCAGGTGGTGTTCGTCGCTACCGCCATGTCCATCGTTTCCGGTGCCGTGGCCGAGCGTATGAAGCTGTGGGCCTTCCTGGCGTTCGCGGTGGTCATGACCGGTTTCATCTACCCGATGGAAGGCGCCTGGACCTGGGGCGGCAACGACGTGTTCGGCATGTACAACCTGGGTGATCTTGGCTTCTCCGACTTCGCCGGCTCCGGCATCGTGCACATGGCCGGCGCGGCCGCCGCCCTGGCCGGTGTGCTGCTGCTGGGCGCCCGTAAAGGCAAGTACGGCCCGAACGGCGAGATCCACGCCATTCCCGGTGCCAACCTGCCGCTGGCGACCCTGGGTACCTTCATCCTGTGGATGGGCTGGTTCGGCTTCAACGGCGGTTCCGTGCTCAAGCTCGGCGATGCCGCCAGCGCGCACTCCGTGGCCATGGTGTTCCTGAACACCAACACCGCCGCCGCCGGTGGTGCCGTGGCCGCGCTGATCGTGGGCCGCTTCCTGTTCGGCAAGGCCGACCTGACCATGCTGCTTAACGGCGCGCTGGCCGGCCTGGTGACCATCACCGCCGAGCCGTCCACCCCCACCGCGTTGACCGCCACCCTGTTTGGCGCGATCGGCGGCGTGCTGGTGGTGTTCAGCATCGTGACCCTGGACAAGCTGAAGATCGACGATCCGGTCGGTGCCATCTCCGTGCACGGTGTGGTCGGCTTCCTGGGCCTGATGCTGGTGCCGATCACCAACGACGGTTCCAGCTTCTCCGGCCAGCTGATCGGCGCCCTGACCATCTTCGTGTGGGTGTTCGTGGCCAGCCTGATCGTGTGGGCTATCCTCAAGGCGATCTTCGGCATCCGCGTCTCCGAAGAGGACGAGTACGAGGGTATGGATATCGTGGACTGCGGTATGGAAGCGTACCCGGAGTTCGTGAAAAGCTGAGTCTGTCTCCTTACAATCTGTCTTGCACCAACCTACAGGGCGCCTTCGGGCGCCCTTTTTTGTTTCGGTGAAACAAGTCTCTGGTATCCTGCCGGGAGCGGCGCGCCCTTTCGCGGGCCGGGCCCGCTCCTACAAAGTCATCACCGAGTACTGTCTGTGTTTGCTGATCTGAATCTGCATGAACGTTTATTGCGCGCCCTCGAAGAGTTGTCGCTGAGCGAGCCCACGCCGGTGCAAACGGCCGCCATTCCCCCGGCGCTGGCGGGCCGCGACCTGCGCGTGGTGGCGCGCACCGGCACCGGCAAGACCGCCGCCTTCGTGCTGCCCATGCTGCAGCGGCTGCTGGAAGAGAAGGACAAGGGCGTCGGCACCCGGGCACTGATTCTGGCGCCCACCCGGGAACTGGCCCGGCAGACGCTCAAGCAGGTGCAGGCACTGTCGCGCTTCACCTTTATCAAGGCGGAAGCGGTCACCGGCGGTGAAGACTTCAAGGTGCAGGCGGCGCGCATCCGCAAGAATCCGGAGGTGCTGGTGGGCACGCCGGGCCGGCTGATCGAGCATCTCGAGGCGGACAACCTGGCGTTGTCCGAGCTCAAGGTGCTGGTGCTGGACGAATCGGACCGCATGCTCGACATGGGCTTCAGCGACGACGTGCTGCGGCTGGCGGAGGCTTGCAACCCGACCCGCCAGACTCTGCTGTTCTCCGCCACGCCGGGCGGCGCGGCCATGGACGCCATGGTGGCGCGGGTACTGCGCGAGCCCGAGTCGCTGCTGCTGGACAGCGTGCGCGAGCTCAACCAGCAGGTGCGCCAGCAGATCATCACCGCCGATGACCGCTCCCATAAGGAGCGTCTGGTGCAGTGGCTGCTGGCCCATGAGCCCCACCGCAAGGCGATTGTCTTCACCAACACCAAGGCCGCCGCCGACCGCCTCGGCGGGGTGCTGCGTTCCACCGCCCACAAGGTGTTCGTGCTGCACGGCGACAAGGACACCAAGGACCGCAAGCTGGCGCTGGAGCGACTGAACAGTGGCGCGGTGACGGTGCTGGTGGCCACCGACGTGGCCGCGCGGGGCCTGGACGTGGACGGCCTGGAGCTGGTGATCAATTTCGATATGCCGCGCAGCGGCGACGATTACCTGCACCGCATCGGCCGCACCGGTCGCGGCGACGGCGAGGGCGTGGCGATCTCGCTGGTGGAAAGCTTCGAATGGAACCTGATGGCGAGCATCCAGCGCTATCTGCGCCAGGAGTTCGAGTTCCGGGTGGTGGAGGCGCTGCGCGGCCGCTACCTGGGCCCTAAGGAGCGAAAGCGTTCCGGTAAGGCGGTGGGCAGCAAGCACAAGAAGCTGAAGAAGAAGGCGCTGGCCCAGTCGGCCAAGGCCGCCGGCAAGAAGCCGGCGGCGAAGAAGAAAGCGGCACGCAAGCGACCGGCACCCTCGGCGGCGCCGGATACCCAGGGTGGTTTCGCCAAGCCCAAGCGGCGCAAGAACCCGGGGCCGCTGGACTAGTTTCCGGCGGTCGGGGGTCAGGTCATTTTCTTGACCAGGGAAAGGGGTAATACCCTCATCGCGAACCCCAGTGGCGCCCAGGGCCAGGACGGCACATAGGCCTTGGCCGGTTCTTTTTCGATGGCGTTGACCAGCGCCTTGCAGCCGGTCTCGGTGTCCACCATGAAGGGCGCGTTTTCCACTTTCTCGTTGATTTCCGAGCGGATGTAGCCCGGGTAGATGGTGCTCACGGTGATCGGCTTGCCGATCATTTCCATGCGCAGCCCTTCCGCCAGGCTGGCCACGCCCGCCTTGGTGGCGGCGTAGGTGTTGATGTTCTTGCGCATGCCGCGCACCGCGCTCATCGAGGACATCATCACCAGATGGCCGCTGTTCTGGGCCCGGAAGATCTCCATGGCGGCCTCGCACTGCGCCAGGGCGGCGACAAAGTTGGTCTCGGCGGTTTGCCGGTTGGCGTGGAAATAGCCGGTGCCCAGGGGCTGGCCCTTGCCCATGCCGGCGTTGACGATGATCCGGTCCAGGCTGCCTAGTTCGGTACGAAACGCACGGAACACATCGAACACCTGATCGTAGTGGTTCACGTCCAGCGGTTTGACCAGCACGGTGATGCCCGGGTGGGCCTGCTCCAGTTCCGCTTTCAGGGCGTCCAGCTTATCGGTGCGCCGCGCGCACAGGGCCAGATTGCGGCCCCGGGCGGCGAACAGCCGCGCCATGCCGGCGCCCAGACCGGAGCTGGCGCCGGTGATGAGAATATTGGAACGGGTACTCATGGCATTATCCTTGTCGCGTGCGTGGGCCCCGGATCACAGCGTGGCGAGGAAATCGGACAGCGCCCGGTTTACCGCTTCGGGGTTTTCTATCGGCGAATGGTGCCCGGAATCGGCCACCGTGACCAGCCGCGCCCCGGGGATGGCGTCGACGATGCGCTGGGCTTTTTCCGGTGGTGTGGCCCGGTCCAGTTCGCCGACGATCACCAGCGTGGGTGCGCTGATCACGCTGATATCGCCGCTGATGTCGTCACGGGTGAAGACGTTCTCCAGCGCCAGCTCGATGCCGTGGCGGTCGTGGGCGAGGATCAGGGCTTTCTCATGGGCCACCCCGTGCGGGTTGGCGTCGCGCCAGGGTTTGGCGTACAGGAATTTCTGCATCCGCGTCACCACCTCGTCGCGCTCGGCTTCGCTGCCATGGGCGAACCGTGATTGCTGCTGGCGGTGCACCGGCATCAGGTCGGCGTCTTCCGGGTCCGCGGAGGTGTCCAGCAGCACCAGGGCACGCACCCGCTCCGGGTACTTGAGCGCCAGCCGCATGAAGGTCATGCCGCCCTGGGACAGGCCCACGAAGATCGCCTGCTCGTAACCCAGTTGGTCCAGCAGGGCGACGCTGTCGTCGGCCATGTCGTAGAAGCTCCAGCCTTTCTCGCGGTAGCCGGAGCCGGTGTGGCCGGGCCAGTCCAGGCTGACGCAGCGGTAGCGGTCGCGGAGCGCCTCGATCTGCGCCTCGAACATGGATTTGTCCGCCAGCACGCCGTGGCCGAACACCACCAGCGGGCCTTCGCCCTCGTCGAGATAGGCGTAGCGCTGGCCGTTCAGTTCAGTGGTGTGGTGGGTGAACGCCATGGTGGGCCTCGTTGTCGCCGGTTAGCGGTAGGTGAGCTGGTCGCCGGCCAGATGCAGGTGCTCGTTGAGCGTGGCCAGGCGCAGGCGGCCGGTATTGACCAGCAGCCGGGTGACACTGGTGTTGATCAGCCCCCGGTTGAAGGTGATCAGCGCTTCCTGGTCGAGCTCCAGAAGGTGTTGAATGGCCACGCTGATGGCGCCGCCGGAGGTGAACACCAGGGCGCTGTCGCCGCTTTCCAGCCGGTTGGCCAGGCTGTACAGGGAAGCCAGCACCCGTTCCCGGAAGGCCGGCCAGGTTTCCTGGTAGTCGTCCTCGTTACGCTGCCAGCGGCGCAGGGCTTCCTCGAAACGGGCCTGGAACGCCCGGCGCGGGTTGTCCTGTTCGTTCATCCAGCGGGTCAGCACCGCCCGGTCCTGGGATTCCGGCCAGTGCACCCGCATCAGGGTCTGGTGATCGTATTCGTTGAAGCCGCTGTCGGTGGCCCATTCCTGAGGTAGCCCCAACGCTTCCAGCGTTGCCTGGGCGGTTTCTTTATGGCGCTGCATGGCGCCGCACACCACCCGTGGCGCGCCCAGGTTCTGTTCGCGCAAATGGCGGCCGAGGGTGCGGCTCTGTTCCCAGCCGGCGTCGGACAGGGCGTCATAGTTCTCGGCACCGAAACTGGCCTGGCCGTGACGGATCAGGTAAATCACTGGCATCGAGGGTCTCTGCTGTCATCCCGGAAGTTGACCCCATGCTAGGGGTCGGTTTTCAATTAATCTAATGAATCTGAAAAATACACCTGGATAAGCCCCATGCATGTTTCCCGCTTCGATCTGAACCTGTTCGTGGTCTTCGACGCCATCTATACCGAAGGCTCCCTGACCCGCGCGGCGCGCGTGCTCAACCTCACTCAGCCGGCGGTGAGCCACGCCCTGGGACGGTTGCGCGACCGCCTCGAGGACCCGTTGTTCGTGCGCCAGGGGGCGCGCATGGTGCCCACCAGCCGGGCGCGCGCCATGGTCACCCCGGTGCGCCATGCGTTGGGCGGGTTACAGCGTTGCCTTAGCGACGAGGGCGGCTTCGACTTGGCGGACGCCGAGCGGACGTTCGTGGTGGGGCTGCGCGACGGGCTGGAAGGCTGTCTGCTGCCGCCGCTCACCGCCGGTATTCTCGAGGAGGCCCCCGGCGTGCGGTTGCAGTCGATGACCGTGGCGCGCCGGCAGCTGGCCACCGAGCTGGCCAGCGGTCGGCTGGATCTGGCCGCCGATGTGCTTTTGCCCCTGCCGGACGCCATCGAACACCGCCCGGTGATGAGCGGGCCGCTGGTGGTGATCATGCGACCGGGCCATCCGCTCACCGGGAAGCTGGATCTACCGGCCTATCTGGCGGCCCAGCACGTGCTGGTGTCCTCGCGGCGGGAAGGGCCGGGCATGGAGGACTTCGGTCTTTCCCGCCTTGGCTACCGTCGCAATATCCGCCTGCGCTGCCAGCACCACATGGCGGCATTGTCCACGGTCATGGGGTCGGACCTGCTGCTCACCCTGCCGGGCTTGCTGGCGCGCCAACTGGCCCCCCCGGGCAGCCAGGTGGAGCCGCTGCCCGCCGATGTTCCAGGGTTGGAATTGCACCTCTATTGGCACCGGGATCAGAGCGCCGATCCGGGCCATACCTGGCTGCGACAAAGGGTGATGGCGATGCTGGCGGACCAGCAGAGCGAGCCTCGCTAAGCCACCTTACTGACGCCTTCTTCACGCTTACCCAATTCGCCTTATTGCATAGTCCCAGGGTGCGGGAGCAGTCTCTTGCGTTGTGACGAACGTCACATTTTTGGGTTGTGATAATAAAAGCACTTTGGGGATAGCAGCATGGGATGGTTCCGAGAGTTCGGGCTGGTGGACTGGCCGATGGTGATACGCCGTGCAGTGCTGATACTGGTGCTGGGCGCCGTGGCCTGCGCGGTGGCGGTGGTCGTGGGCGGCTGAGCACGAGGGTATTCCTTCGCGCGCGTGGGTGCATACTGGGTAGACCTCCGTAACCTGCAGAAGGAAAACCCATGACCGCCCCCGCGATTCTCGTGGTCGGCGCCGGTGACGCCACCGGCGGCGCCATCGCCCGACGCTTTGCCCGTGAAGGTTTCACCGCCTGTGTCACCCGCCGTACCGAGGAGGCACTGGCTCCGTTGGTCGAGCGCATTGAAGAAGAGGGCGGCCAGGCCCGCGGGTTCGGCTGCGACGCCCGCGATGAAGATCAGATGCGTGTCCTGGTGGACACCATCGAAGCTGAAGTGGGGCCGCTGGAAGCGGTGGTTTTCAATATCGGCGCCAATGTGAACTTTCCGATCCGCGAGACCACCGCGCGGGTCTACCGCAAGGTGTGGGAAATGGCCGCGTTCGCGGGTTTTCTCACCGGCCGCGAGGCGGCGCGGGTGATGGTGCCGCGCGGTCGTGGCACCATCCTGTTCACCGGCGCCACCGCGTCGCTGCGCGGCGGCCGGGGCTTCTCCGCCTTTGCCGGCGCCAAGTTCGCGCTGCGGGCGCTGGCCCAGAGCCTGGCCCGGGAACTGGGGCCGGAGGGTATTCATGTGGCCCACCCGGTGATCGACGGCGCCATCGACACCGCTTTTATTCGCGACAACTTCCCCGAGCGTTACGCGCTCAAGGACCGCGATGGCATTCTCGACCCGGAGCACATCGCCGACGCCTATTGGATGCTGCACCAGCAGCCCCGCGATACCTGGACCCACGAGCTGGACCTGCGGCCGTGGATGGAAACCTTTTGATCACAATCGTTAATGAATTGGAGAGTCGCCAATGAGCCGCGAACTGGAATTCTTCTTCGATGTGGGCAGCCCCGCGTCCTATCTGGCCTGGACCCAGGTGCCGGGCCTTTGCCAACGCACCGGCGCCACCCTGCATTACCGGCCCATGTTGCTGGGCGGTGTGTTCAAGGCCACCGGCAACGCCTCGCCGGCGGCGGTGCCCGCCAAGGGGCGCTACAGCGGCCAGGACATGCAGCGCTTCGCGCGCCGCTATGGCGTCACCCTGACCATGAACCCGCACTTTCCGGTGAACACTCTGGTGGCCATGCGGCTGGCCACCGCCGCTGTCGACAGCGACCAGCGCGATACCGTGCTGGCCGCCCTGTTCGAGGGGCTGTGGCTGCAAGAGAAGAACCTGGCCGACGTTGACGTGCTCGGCCGCGCCCTGGCCGATGCCGGTCTGGACCCGGAAGACTGGGCGGCCCGTGCCCAGGAGCAAGCGGTGAAGGACCGCCTCAAGGCGACCACCGAAGAGGCGGTGGCGCGCGGCGTGTTCGGCGCCCCCACCTTCTTCGTCGGTGATGAGATGTTCTTCGGCCAGGACCGCCTCGACTTCGTCGAGGACGCGTTACGGACCTAGCTTCGGGACAGCGCCTGTTCCATGAACGGCGGCAGCACCAGGGCGGCCTTGTGGATATCGGCGCTGTAGTAGCGGGTCTCGAAACCCTTGCCGGTGGCGTCCGCCTGGCGGAATTCCGCCACGTCGTGATCCTTGCCCGCTAGCGTGCAGCTCCACCAGCCGCTCGGATACACCGGCTGCGGGAACGGCAAGGTGCGGGTATGGCTGAAGCCCGCCTCGCGCATGTTGGCGTGCAGGTCGCGGATGATGGTGTCGCTGTGCAGCAACGGGGATTCGGATTGCTGCACCAGCACGCCGCCGTCGGCCAGCGCACGATGGCAGTGGCGGAAGAATTCCGCTTTGAACAGGCCCTCCGCCGGGCCCACCGGGTCGGTGGAATCGACGATGATGACGTCGAAGCGGCCGGCTTCGCACTCCTGCATGAACTTCACGCCGTCCTCGAAGCGCAATTCCGCCCGTTCGTCCCCGTTGGATTCGCACAGCTCGGGGAAATACTTTTCGGAAAAGCGCGTCACCTGCTCGTCGATATCGATCTGCACGGCGCTGGCCACCTCGCCGTGGCGCAGCACTTCCCGCAGGGTGCCGCAGTCGCCGCCGCCGATGATCAGCACGTTGCGGGGCGCCGCGTGGCTGAACAGCGCCGGGTGGGCCATCATCTCGTGGTAGAGAAAATTGTCCCGGGTGGTGAGCATGGTGGCGCCGTCAATGGTCATCAGATAGCCGAAGGTATCGGTGTCCCACATCTCGATGTGTTGGTAGTCGGTCCGTACCGATTCCAGCTTTCGTTTCAGGCGCAGGCCGAAGGCGGTGCCGGCGGAGTCGAAATGCTCGATGAACCAGTTGTCTTTTTCGGAGCTCATAAAGGGGTGTCCGGTAAACGCTTCACAGAAGGCCGCTATTGTAAGCGTTCGGCGTCAATGTAGAAGCGCCGGGGCGCGGTATCCGGTGAACTATTTTTGTCCGTCGGCGGCCCCGGCAGGCATAATGCGGCAAAGCACGCAGCCGCCAAGGAACCGCCCATGACCCAGCCCCAAAGCCCGTTTGACGCCATTTACAATGTGCAGCGCTGGGGTGACGGCTATTTCCGGATCGGTAAGGACGGCCATCTGCATGTCCGCCCGCAGGGCGACCAGGGCGGTGAAGCCACCCTGGAGGCGGTGCTGCGGGCGTGCCGCGCCGCCGGTCTGCGCACGCCGGTGCTGGCCCGTTTCTCGGGCATCCTGCGCGACCGGGTGCGGCGGCTGTCCGGCGCCTTCCGGGGGGCCATCGGCGAGCAGAATTACCAGGGCCGCTACACCCCGGTGTATCCGATCAAGGTCAACCAGCAGCGGCGCGTGGTGCATGAGATTCTGCGCGCCCGGGAAGAGGGTGAACCGGTGGGTCTGGAGGCCGGCTCCAAGCCCGAGCTGCTGGCGGTGCTGGCGCTTTCCAACCCTGGCGACGTGGTGGTCTGCAACGGCTATAAGGACCGCGAATACCTGCGTCTGGCATTGATGGGCGAAAAGCTTGGCTTCCAGGTGCAGATCGTGGTGGAGAAGTTGTCCGAACTGCCGATGCTGCTGGAGGAAGCACGGGCGCTTGAGGTGTCGCCGCGCATCGGCCTGCGTGTGCGCCTGATGAGCATCGGCAAGGGCAACTGGCAGAACACCGGCGGCGAAAAATCCAAATTCGGGTTGAGCGCGCCGCAGCTGATCGAGGCGGTGGAGCACTGCCGCCGGGCGGGCAAACTGGACTGCGTGCGCATGCTGCATTTCCACCTGGGCTCGCAGATCGCCAATATTCAGGACATCAAGGCGGGCATGCGCGAAGCGGCCCGCTACTATGTGGAATTGCGTCAGCTGGGCGCCGCCCTGGATACCGTGGACGTGGGCGGCGGCCTGGGCGTCGACTACGAAGGCACCCACTCCCGCTCCTATTGCTCAATGAACTACAACCTGGCGGACTACGCCTGGCATATCGTGCATACCCTGAGCGAACAGTGCCGCCGCAGCGACGTGCCCGAGCCGCATTTGATCTCCGAATCCGGGCGCGCGCTCACCGCCCACCACGCGGTGCTGCTGGTCAACATCACCGACGAGGAGCGCCAGGCCTCGGCGCCGGTGGCCGCCCCCGGCGACGGCGACTGCGTGGAGCTGCATGAACTCTGGCGTCTCAACCAGGTGCTGGCCGGCGATCATCCCAACCTGTTGGAGGTGCACCCGGAACTGCTGGGCGCGTGGCAGGATCTGCACCTGCGTTACCTGAACGGCGAAGTGGATATCCGCGGCCGCGCCCGTGGCGAGCAGCTCTACACCAACGGGCTGCTGGCGTTACGCGCGCGCCTGGACCCGCGCCGCCGTCAGCAGCGAGACCTGCTTGATAGGCTGAATGAAATCCTCGCCGACAAGTTGTTCGTGAACTTTTCCGTGTTCCAGTCGGTGCCGGATGTGTGGGGCATCGACCAGGTCTTCCCGGTACTGCCGTTGTCCGGCCTGGATCAGCCGGCCACCCGGCGCGGTGTGCTGCAGGACATCACCTGCGATTCCGACGGCCGCATTGACCAGTACGTGGACGGCGAAGGGGTGGAGGCGACCCTGCCGCTGCCGGAAACACTGAACGGTCATCTGGGTATTTTCATGGTTGGGGCCTACCAGGAAATCCTTGGTGATATGCACAACCTGTTCGGCGATACCGATTCCGTGGATGTGAACCTCAACGAGAGCGGCGACATCGAACTGACCCACGCGATCCAGGGCGACACCGTGAGCTCGGTGCTGCGTTATGTGAATTTTGATCCGGAGCGGTTGCTGGCGACCCTGGAAACCCGCTGTCAGCAATCCCAGCTTCACGACGACGAGCGCCAGCGCTTCCTCGGCGAAATCCGGGACGGTCTGGCCGGCTACACCTACCTGGAATAACCGCATGGACGATCAGAAACGGGGCCGTCAGCAGGCCGCGCTGGCACGCCTGGACCGCTTCAGCCGGTTCACGGATTCCAGTATTCGTATTCCTTTCACCCGGTTTGAGTTGGGCGCGGAGGCGCTGATCGGTCTGGTGCCGGTGATTGGCGACGCCGCCGGGCTGGTGCTTTCCAGCTATGTGCTTGTGGAAGCACAACGGGCCGGCGTCAGCGGCGCCACCAAGCGCCGTATGCTGCGCAACATGCTGGTGGACTTCGTCGGCGGCCTGGTGCCGGTGGTGGGTGACGCCTTCGACGCCATTTTCAAAGCCAACACCCGCAATACCCGCCTGGTGCGTCAGGATCTGCTCAAACAACTGGGCGCCGAGCCGGCCCGGCGATTCCCCTGGGGTACCCTGGTGGGCCTGTCGATTTTGTTCGGTGTGATCACCGCCGCCGGGGTGGCGCTACTGGCCTGACCCTCGGCGTGAAGTTCCCGTGAGGCGCCCCAATGCAGGTAAAAAGCTGTAATAAGAGGCTGTTATTCTCAAATTGGAGGCTGATACTGGGGGAATGATTAGAAGGCCCGCCAAAGACGGCCTCTCAATCCGGGAACGCACCGTACGATTTCGAGCGACGCTTGCCAAAGGAGCTTCGAATGACCACCTCATCCCCTTCCCAGGAATCGGAAGCCCTGGATCAGCAGGACCGAATCAACCCGGTTGTTTTTTACGGTTCCGGCCTGGCCATTCTCCTGTTCGCCCTGTGGGCGATGTTTTTCACCGAAGCCGCCGGCACCGTGATCTACGCCGCGCTGGCCTGGATATCCAACAGCTTCGGCTGGTTCTACTTTCTCGCCGTGGTGTCCTACCTGGTGTTCGTGATCGCCATCGCCTGTTCGCGCTATGGCTCGATCAAACTGGGGCCGGACCATTCCGAACCGGAATTCAATATCGTTACCTGGGCCGCGATGCTGTTCTCCGCCGGCATCGGTATCGATCTGATTTTTTATTGCATCGTCGAGCCGGTGACCCAGTTCATGCAGCCGCCGGTGGGCGCCGGCGGCTCGGTCGAGGCCGCCCGCGAAGCCATGCAGCTGACCTTCCTGCACTGGGGCCTGTCCGGCTGGGGCATCTACACCCTGGTGGGCATGTCGCTGGCGTTCTTCAGCTACCGGCACGGTTTGCCGCTGACCATCCGTTCCGCGCTCTATCCGATCTTCGGTAAACGTATCTACGGCGGCATCGGCAACACGGTGGATATCGCGGCGGTGCTGGGCACCGTGTTCGGTGTCGCCACCAGCCTGGGCATCGGTATTATTCAGCTCAACTTCGGCCTCAACTATATGTTCGGCGTGCCGGAAAGCACGCTGACGCAGGCGCTGTTGGCGGTGGGCATTGTTGTGTTCGCCGCCATTTCCGCCGCCACCGGGGTGGAAAAAGGGATTCGCCGCCTGTCGGAATTCAACATGCTGCTGGCGGTGGTGCTGGTGCTGTTCGTGTTGATCGCCGGCGACACCCGCTTCCTGCTGGACGCCTTCGTAATGAACGTGGGCGACTACATTTCCAACTTCGTTCCCATGTCGTTCGACACCTACGCGTTTGATCCGCCGCAGGACTGGCTCAACGCCTGGACGGTGTTCTTCTGGGCCTGGTGGATCGCCTGGGGGCCGTTCGTGGGCTTGTTCCTGGCGCGTATTTCCCGTGGTCGTACGATTCGTGCCTTCGTCACCGGCACGCTGATTCTGCCGCTTACCTTCATGATGGCGTGGATGTCCATCATGGGTAACTCCGCCATTGATCTGGTGATGAGCGGCGCCACTGAATTCGGCAACGAGGCGGTGGGTAACCCGGGCTCGGCGATCTACCTGTTCCTGGAAAACCTGCCCTGGGTCACGGTGACCACGATCGTGGTAACGATACTGGCGATCGTGTTCTTCGTGACCTCCGGCGACTCCGGCTCGCTGGTGTTGTCCAACCTCACTTGCTTTATCCGTGATCCCTCCAACGACGCGCCGGCGTGGATGCGTATTGCCTGGGCCACCGTGATCGGCCTGGTGACCGTGGCATTGTTGTCCACCGACGGTCTCAACGCGTTGCAAAGCGCGGTGGTGATCATGGGGCTGCCGTTCGCGTTCGTGTTGTTCCTGATGATGATCGGGCTGTTCAAGGCGCTCAAAGTCGAGGGGATGAAAACCACCAGTAACCGCGACGCGCTGGCCGGCCATCTTTCGGCGCGCATCGCGTCCGCCCGCGACCACAGCAACTGGGCGCACCGCCTGAGCCGGGCGATCAGCTTCCCGGGCCTGAAGCAGGTTCAGAAATTCCTGGAAGGCACCGCGCGGCCCGCGTTCGAGGACGTCAAAGCGGCGCTGGCGGAAAAAGACCACAAGGTGGAGATCTCCGTTGGTGACGGCGATCAGGAGCACCTGGGCCTGGTGGTGGATCTGGGTGGCGAGGAAGACTTCGCCTACACGCTCTGGCCGCGCCAGTGCGCCATGCCGTCCTTCACCATCCGTGCCCAGCAGCGCCGCAGCGTCTATTACCGCCTGGAAGTGCACCTGCGTGAAGGCGGTCTGGGCTATGACGTCATGGGGTACACCCGCGAGCAGTTGATCGAAGACGTGGTCGACCACTTCGAGAGCCATCTGCAGTACCTGCATCTGCGCCGCGAGAAGAGCCCGGGTGGCGCGTCGGAAATACGCGGTGACTACGAGGAGGGTGAATCATGAGCGAAGCGGCCTACGACGCCGAATTCGATTATGTGATCGTCGGTGCCGGCTCCGCCGGCGCCGCGCTCGCCCACCGGCTCAGCGAAAGCGGTGAGCATTCGGTTCGCGTGCTGGAATTCGGTGGCAGCGACAATTCCATCTTTATCAAGATGCCCACCGCCTTTTCCATTCCCATGAACATGAAGCGCTATGACTGGGGCTTTCATTCCGAGAAAGAGCCCGGCCTCAAAGGTCGCAGCCTGCACCAGGCGCGCGGCAAAGTGCTGGGCGGCTCTTCGTCGATCAACGGCCTGGTCTATGTACGCGGGTGCGCCGGTGACTTCGAGGAGTGGCAAGAGCTCGGCGCCTCCGGCTGGAGTTACCAGGACGTGCTGCCCTATTTCAAACGGGGTGAGGACTGTGTCTACGGCGGCGATGCCTATCGCGGCGACCAGGGCGGCCTGACCACCTGCAATGGCAACAACATGAAAAACCCGCTCTACCGTGCCTTTATCAAGGCCGGGGAGCAGGCCGGCTACGGCTACACTGAGGACTACAACGGTTATCGCCAGGAAGGTTTCGGGCGCATGGATATGACGGTGCGCGACGGCGTGCGCTGTTCCACCGCCATGGCCTACCTTAAGCCGGCCATGAACCGCCCCAACCTGGACATCCAGACCCACGCCCTCACCACCCGGGTGATCATGGACGGCAAAACCGCGGTGGGTGTGGAATACCGGCAGGGCGGCAAGACGCTCAAGGTGCGCGCGCGCAAGGAAGTGATTCTGTCCGCCAGTTCGTTCAACTCGCCCAAGCTGCTGATGCTGTCCGGCATCGGGCCGGCGGATCATCTTAAGGAACACGGCATCGAAGTGGTGCACGATCTGCCCGGCGTGGGCCAGAACCTGCAGGACCATCTGGAAGTCTGGGTGCAGCAGGAATGCACGCAGAAGATCACGCTGAACAGCTGGCTCGGGCCCCTGGCCAAAGCCTGGATCGGCGCCAACTGGCTGTTCCTGAAGCGCGGCCTGGGCACCTCCAACCAGTTCGAATCCAACGGTTATATCCGCAGTCGCGCCGGCATGAAGTACCCGGACATTCAGTTCCATTTCCTGGCCGGCGCGATCGCCTACGACGGCTCCAGCGCCTTCAAGGGCCACGGTTTCCAGGTCCACCTGGGCGCCAACAAACCCAAGAGCCGGGGCTGGGTGAAACTGAAATCCGCCGACCCGGAAGCGCCCCCGGAAATCGTCTTCAATTACTTCGCCGAAGAGGAAGACAAGGAAGCGTTCCGCGCCGGCCTGCGCTGGACCCGGGAAATTTTCGCCCAGCCCGCGTTGGACGAATACCGTGGCAAGGAAGTGTCGCCGGGCCCGGACGTACAAACCGACGAGCAGATTGACCAGTGGCTGGCGGAAACCGCGGAGACCGCCTACCACCCGGCCGGCTCCTGCCGCATGGGCACCGACGCCATGGCGGTGGTGGACCCGGAGTGCCGGGTGCACGGTGTGCGCAATCTGCGCGTGGTGGACTCGTCCATCATGCCGACGGTCACCAACGGCAACCTCAACGCACCGACGATCATGATCGGCGAAAAAGCCGCCGACTATATCCTCGGCCGCACCCCGCTGCGCAGCGACGCGCCCAGCTTCGCCCCCGACGACTGGCAAAACAGCCAACGCGTCAGCGCTCCCGAAAGAAGCGTCTAGAGCCGCGAGGTTTGTGGGAGCTTGCCTGCAAGCGAAAGGCCGGCAAAGCCGGCCGGCAGGATCCCAGAGGCCTTGTTGGTGCTGCCGTTAGAAAGGGCTCTGGTATCCTGCCGGGAGCTTCGCTCCCTTTCGCGGGCGGGGCCCGCTCCCACAAGGTTCGCTCCCACAAGGCCGGCTCTCGCCATCCTCAATAAGGCGCTTCAACATCCCCTTGCGCCACATACACCGTCTTCAAACGCGTGTAGTGCTCGAACGCCCGGCGGCTGTTTTCCTTGCCGATACCGGACTGCTTGAAGCCGCCGAACGGCATCTCGATGGGGGTAATGTTGTAGTGGTTGATCCACACAATGCCGGCTTCCAGCGCCGCCGCCATGCGATGCGCCCGGTCGATGTCGCGGGTGAACACGCCGCCGGCCAGTCCGAAAGGCGTGTTATTGGCGCGGGCCAGCACTTCGTCTTCATCGCGGAAGCTGAGCAGCGACATCACCGGCCCGAAGATTTCCTCGCGGACTATGGTCATGTCGTCGTTCAGATCGTCGAACACCGTGGGCGACACGAAGTTGCCGTTTTCGAACCCGGCCACCCGGGCCCGTTCGCCGCCGATCAGCACCCGGCCGCCTTCCTGCTTGCCTTTCTCGATGTAGCCGAGCACATGTTCCATGTGCCCTGCGCTGATCAGCGGGCCCACGTGCGTGTCGGGATCAAGCGGGTCGCCGAGCACCATGTTGCGCGTGCGGGCCAGCAGTTTTTCCACGAAGGCGTCCTTCACCGCTTCGTGCACGAACACCCGGGTGCCGTTGGTGCACACCTGGCCCTGGGTGTAGAAATTACCCAGCAGCGCGCCGGACACGGCGTTATCCAGGTCGGCGTCGTCGAATACGATCAGCGGTGATTTGCCGCCCAGCTCCAGGGTCACGGCCTTCAGGGAATCCGACGCGGCGCGCATTACCGCCTTGCCGGTGCCCACCTCGCCGGTGAGCGATACCTTGTCGATGCCCGGGTGCCCGGTCAGTGCCTGGCCGGTTTCGGCGAACCCCTGCACCACGTTGAAGACCCCGTCCGGCAGGCCGGCTTCCTGGAACACCTCCGCCAGGCTCAAGGCCGACAGCGGCGTCAGTTCGGCGGGCTTGAAGATCATCGCGTTGCCGGCGGCCAGGGCCGGCGCGGATTTCCAGGCGGCGATCTGCAACGGGTAGTTCCAGGCGCCGATGCCGGCGCACACGCCCAAGGGTTCCGGGCGGGTGTAGAAAAAGCCGCCGTCCACCTGCTGGTACTCGCCCTGCAAGGAAGACGCCTGGCCGGCGAAATACTCCAGACAGTCGGCGGCGGAATCCACATCCGCTTCCGGCGTCTCCGAAATCGGCTTGCCGGCGTCCAGGGATTCCAGTCGCGCCAGGTCATCGCGCTGGTCACGCAGCAGCTGGGCGGCGCGCATCAGCACCCGGCCCCGGGCGGTGCCGTCCATGGCGCGCCACTGCGCCAGGCCGTCGCGGGCGGTTGCCACCGCCCGGTCCACATCCTTGGCGCCGGCCACCGCCACGCGGCAGATCACGTCGCCGGTGGCCGGATTCAGGTTATCGAAAAATTCGCCGTCGGTGCCTTGCTGGTAATGTCCGCCGATCCAAAGCAGGCGGTCTTTCTGGCGTTCCATAGGGATACCTCGATGGCCGTGGGTTCACCGGGCCGGTGCGGCCAGGTGTTCGATAAAACGTCGGGTGCCGGAGAGCAGCGGCTCGTCGAGCCCCTCGCTGCGGCGGCGCAGAGTGTCGAGTGCGTTTTCCGGGTGCGGGCTGTGCCGCCACTGATGGTGGCAGAACAGCCGCACCGCGAAAGCGGTGAGAAACGATGGGTCTTGCAGGTCGCTTTCGTTACACAGGGGCAGGGCCGGGAAGCGCGCGGCCAGCGTTGCCGCGAAGGCGCCGTCGCCCAGTCCGCGCACGCCACCGTCGGGGCCGTGCACCGGCGTGGTACCCCAACCGCAACTGGGCGAGCGGGCCTTGAACAAGAAGCCGTCGAGCGGCTCGTCGAGATGCCGGGCCTGGGCGCTCAGCGCCTCGGTATAGTCGTCGTCGGGCCGGGCCACGCCCCGCACCCGGTGCTCGCCGCCAAGGGCCACCACCTGGATCGGCGGGCGTGGCACCGGCAGGCCGATGGCCACCTCCGGACACACCTCCACGAAACGCACCAGGGGGCCGAGTTCGCGGTGCAACAGGGGTTCGTGGCGGTGGCCGCCATCGTAGCGGACCGGGTGGCCGAGCAGGCAGGCGCTGACGCCCAACCGTGGCCGGTGGCGCGCTGGCGGGGCCGTTTCGAAGCCCATTTGTCGCAGTAAATCCGGTAGCATGGGGAACCCTCTCCCAACCTGTACCGATTGTCCCATGAAAGGTGTGATCCTCGACAGCCAGACCCTCAAGCCTTCGGAGCTGGACTTTTCCGAGCTGGAAAAGCTGCTGCCGGAATGGACATTCTATGAACAAAGCGGCCCGGACGATGTAAAAAACCGTTTGCGGGGCGTGACCGTGGCGATCACCAATAAAGTGGTGATCGACGCGGACACCCTGGCCGCGTCGCCGGACCTGAAGCTGATCTGCATCTCCGCCACCGGCACCAATAACGTGGACCTGGAGGCCGCCCGGCGACAAGGCGTGGTGGTCTGCAACGTGAGCGGCTACGCCACCGCCACCGTGGCCCAGCACACCCTGGCGTTGATGCTCGGCCAGGCCACCGCCTGGCACCGCTACGACGCCGACGCCCGGGCCGGCCGCTGGTCTGAATCGGACATGTTTTGTCGCATGGACTATCCGGTGATCGAGTTGGCCGGCAAAACCCTCGGCCTGATCGGCTACGGTGACCTGGGCCGGCGCGTGGCGGCGCTCGCCGAAGCGCTGGGCATGACCGTGCGGGTGGCGGCTTCGCTGCGCCCGGGGGCGGACAACAGCGGCCGGGTGCCGCTCAACACCCTGCTCGGCGACGCCGACGTGGTCAGCCTGCATTGCCCCCTCACCGAGGCCACCGAGAAGATGGTCAACCGGGACTTCCTGGCCGCCATGAAGCCCGGTGCCTTTCTCATCAATACCGCGCGCGGCGGTTTGGTGGACGAACCGGCGCTGGCGGACGCCCTGCGCGGTGGCCGTCTGGGCGGCGCCGCCCTGGACGTGCTCAGCCAGGAGCCGCCGCCGGCGGACCACCCGCTGCTGGCGCCGGATATCCCCAATCTGATTCTCACCCCGCACAGCGCCTGGGTGAGCCGCGAGAGCCGCCAGCGGTTGCTCGACGGGGTGGCCGGGAACCTTCGCGCCTGGCGCGCCGGTCGGCCCACCAATGTGGTTAATGGTCTGCAAAGCGCCTGAAACCGGAGATCGATGATGTGGTTACAGCGGATTCTTACCCTGACGCCCCGTAGCCGGGGCTTTCATCTGATCAGTGGCGAGGTGCGCGATGCGCTGCCGGAGCTGGCGGAATACCGGGTCGGGTTGTTGCACCTGTTCCTGCAGCACACCTCCGCGTCCCTGGCCATCAATGAGAACGCCGACCCGGACGTGCGCGGTGACCTGGAGCGTCACTTCAACGTGATGGTGCCGGAGAACGCGCCGCACTACGCGCACACCCTGGAAGGACCGGACGATATGCCCGCGCACATTAAAACGGTGCTGATCGGCGAGAGCCTGACGGTGCCGGTAAGCGACGGGGCGCTCGCGCTCGGCACCTGGCAGGGTATTTACCTGTGCGAGCATCGCGACCACGCCGGAAGCCGGCGCGTCGTCGCGACGCTGCAGGGCGAGAAGCGCTGACGCTTCCCGCGCGGGGGCTCGCTACTGCGAAATCCACTGCAGGAACTGGCGGCGTTCCTCCTGGGTGGCCTGGTTCCACTGGGCTTTCAGCGTGTCCAGGTAGCTGGCCTGGCCGCTGGAGCTCGCACCGCCTTCGGAGCCGTTAGCGCTGCTCGCCTTGGGCGCCGCCGGCGCCGGCGTTACCGCTTCGGCGGCTTTGGGTTGCACCGCGCTGGCGCCCTTGGTTTCCACTTCGGTGCCGGTGATCGGCGCCAGGAAGCCACGGTTGAGCACCAGGCCGCTGGCCTGGCTGGGGGTCTTCTCGCCGCTGTTCATGTTCTCCACCCAGCCGGAAAAGTCTTCCTCGAGGGCGCGCGCCTGGGTGACGTTCTGCGGACGCTCGAAATCCAGGCGATAGACTTCGCCGGCTTTACCGTCCACCACGAACAGGGCCGGGTCGGACTTCATCACTTCATGGCTGTCGGCGTCGAGATCCCAGAGGCGCTTGTAGTAGGCCAGGATTTCATAGCGCCCGGGGGTCACTTTGAGATCCTTGTGATCGGTATTGAAGAAGGTGTTCACCCCGTCCACTTCACTGCCGTTGATGGTGAAGACTTCCAGATCGGAGGGCACGCGAATCGTCAGCACCTGGCTGTCCGGTTGCTTGGCGCCTTCGTAGAGCTGCACCACCGGGCTGCGGCTACAGGCGGTGAGCAGAAAGGCGGCGGCCGCGATCAGCGCGAACGAACGCAATAAAGCCATGATGTTCTCCCGGTTTGCGGACCCGCCAGTGTGGCGGACCCGTATGATGTTTTTATGACGGCCCTAGAAGCCCCAGGTGGTCAGGTTCGACGGCGGTTCGCCGTTCGCCAGGCTGTTCAGCCCGCGTACACAGCGCACGATCCACCAGATTACGATAATTACCAGCAGCAGCCAGCCGATCAATGCCAGCGTGGTGATGCCGGCGATCAGGTTGTACAGCAGCCCGATCCAGAAGGTGCGGTACTGAAAGCGGAAGTGGGCCTTGTGCGGCTCCGGCGCGTCCGGTGCCTGCAGGTGGGCGATCACCGCGCCCACCAGGGCCGTGACGCCGCCGGTAAGCAGGCCGATCAGCATCAGCGCGTAGTTGATTCGGACCAGCTGGGAGCGGGTTTCCGCACTGCTCTCGGTCACGGCATTTCCCGCTCGGTCAGGTCCGGCGCCGGCGCGTAGCAGCTCGCCATGCACGCTTCCATGGTTTCAAACGGGACGCTGCCCTGGCAGCCGCCCCAGGTGAACTCCTGGCAGCTCTCGCTCTCGCTGTCGTAGTAATAGCCCGGTATCGCGGCGCGGCACTGGCCGCTGTCCGGCGCCTGGTGGCAGGCCTCGGGCAGAGGATGGGCGTTGCGTCCGCTCTGGCAGCCGGCCAGCGTCAGGACAAGGGCGGACAGGATCAACAGGACACGCATCGGTAATTCTCCTTGTGCGGTGGTGGCCCACACTATACCCGGACCGGCGGCCGGTCTCAGCCCATCAGTTTGCCACAAAGAGGGGCTCCCCTTCAGCGCGCCGAGATAGTCACCGGCAGGCCGTCCTTGGGCATTGCCAGCGGTACCAATTGCACCGGCATTTCATAGCCGTCGGGCACGCTCACCCGGTAGCGCCGCAGAAAGTGGAACAGGAAGGTTTTGGTCTGCAGTTCCGCGAAGTTCAGCCCCAGGCATTTGTGGTGGCCGCCGCCGAACGGAATCCACTGAAAGTGGTGCTGCTTGTGCTCGGCACGCTCGTCGCTGAAGCGCTCCGGATCGAAGTGCTCCGGGTTGCTCCAGTATTCGGGCATGTAATGGGTGTACAGCGGCGACAGGTTGACCAGGGTGTTCTTGGGAATGCGGTAGCCCTGGAAGGTCACTTCCTCGGCGGTGCGGCGCGGGAAGGCGGTCAGCGCCGGTCTCAGGCGCAGGGTCTCCCGGAACACCCAACCGGTCTTGGTCATCTTCTCCAGATCGTTGTAGCCGAGTTTGTCCGGGTGTTCCGCGGCGGCGGCCACCTGGTCCATTTCCTCGGCCAGGGTGTCCTGCCATTCGGGGTGCTTGCAGAGCAGATAGATCAGCGAGCAGAGCGTGCTGGTGGTGGTGTCGTGGGCGGCGAACAGCAGGAAAATCATATGGTTGGTGACGTCCTGGTCGCTCAGGCCGCCTTCTTCTTCCGCCGCCTTGCATAGCTCGCTGAAGAAGTCCGGGGTGTCCGCCTGGCGTTTTTCCGGGATCAGCCCGGCCACGAACTGCTCCAGGTAACGGCGGCCGCGCAGGCCCCGGTGCCAGAGCGTGCCGGGGATCGGCAGGCGCAGCACCGCCAGCGAAGCGTCCGCCGCGTCGATAAAGGACTGGTTCACCTTGTCCGCTTCCGGACCCATGCGCAGGCCGAAGAAGATCTGGGCGCCCACGTCCAAAAGCAAAGCCTTGATACGGTCAAAGAAAGTGAAGGTTTCGCCGGTGGGCCAGTCCTTCAGGCCGCTTTCCACGCTCGGCCCCATGCGGTCGATGTAGCTGGCCAGGGCCGGTTTCTTGAACGCCTGCTGCATGATGCGGCGGTGAAACTTGTGGTCGGCGAAATCGCGCAGCATCAGGCCGTCGGTGAACAGCCGCTCCAGAATCGGGTTCCAGGCCGCCCGGCTGGAAAACACGTGCTCCTTATCGCGCAGCACGAATTCGTTGGCGTCCGGGCCGAGCAGGGTGACGCCGCGCTGAAACAGCACGCTGCCGCGGTAGACCAGGCCGTAGCGCTCGGCCTTGCTGTGCACCAGGCCGTGGTAGTCGCGCAGAAACGCCAGGGTGTGGCCGAGCAGCGGCAAGCCGTAATCCCCCGGGATGTGGCTCAGGTCGCGCTGTGGCATTTTTGGTAGTCGCGCCGCTCTTTCCTGGGCGCTGTCCATGGAACCCATAATTATTTCCCGTTTAAAAACCGCAATACCGGCAATGTACTGCCGTCCCGCTAAGCGGCGCCAGACGCTGTTGGCAGGTGTCAATCGCCACTGTCCGGCCGGGTAGGGCCGCCCGTTGGGGCGGCGGCTTAAAGATGGGTCGGGTTATGCAGGTCGCGCTGGTCCATGGGCGGCGGGGACCACTGATAGAGCCAGGTTTCGGTGAGCGGCGCGTCGCTGTCCTTGCGCTTGAGATAGAGGCGCAGGTTGATCGGCGTGGTGTCGTTTTCCGGCGGCACCACGTCGAACATGGCCCGGTAACCGTTGATGGCGTGCAGGGGCCGGGCCGAGGTGATCTCCACGCGGCCGGACGAATGTTCGATCACCGGCACCACCTCCACGTCGTCGTCCAGGCCGTCGAGGGGTCCGCCCAGGAAGTCCACCGCGAACCGCCAGCTGAAGTATTCCCGGGTCTGCCCGACCACGCCGCCGAGACCGGTGCGGGTGGCCACGCAGCGCGCCAGCGACGGCCGCGGCGCCCGGCCGGTCCAGGACAGCCGGTAGGCGAACAGGGTTTCCTCGCCGGGGCGCACCGGCTTGTCCGGGTTCCAGAACGCGACGATGTTGTCGAAGGTTTCGTCCAGGGTGGGAATCTCCACCAACTGGATGCTGCCCTTGCCCCAGTCGCCCCGGGGTTCCACCCACAGGCTGGGCCGGCGCTCGTAGAACACGCCGTCGTCCTGGTAGTGGTCGAAATTGCGGTCCCGTTGCAGCAGCCCGAAGCCGCGTGGATTGTTGTCGGCGAAGGCGTTGAAGCGCAGCTGCGCCGGGTTGGCCAGCGGCCGCCAGATCCATTCACCGCCGCCGGTGTGTATCGCCAGGCCGTCGGAGTCGTGGATTTCCGGGCGCCAGTCCCAGGCTACCCGGCGGCTGTTTTCGCCCACCTGATACATGCTGGTGAGCGGCGCTACGCCCAGCCGCTCAATCGGCTTGCGCGGGTAGAGGGCCGCGTCCACGTCCATGATCACGTCCCCCGACACCCGTTCGATGATAAAGCGGTAGGCGCCGGTGACGCTGGGCGAATCCAGAAACGCGTAGACGATCACCTGATCGGCGTCCGCCGGCCGTTCGAACCAGAAATGGGTGAATTCCGGAAACTCTTCCGGTTCCGACATGGCGGTGTTCACCGCCAGGCCCCGCGCCGACAGACCGAACTGCAGCGAGGCACTGGTGGCGCGGAAATAGCTGGCGCCCAGAAAGGCGGCGATGTCCCGTTCCCAGTCGCTGTGGTGCAGCAGCCGGAAGCCGGCGAAGCCGAGGCCCTCGGGCAGCGAGGAGGGATCCAGATCGGTGTGGCTGAAGTCGAACAGGCCGGTGCGGTAGGGGATCGGCCGGGCCCGGCCGTCCACCACTTCGTGCATCTTCACCGGGGTGTGGAAGTTCAGGCCCAGATGGAAGAACTGCATGCGGAAGGCGGCGTCCCGGTCGTCCGCCCACAGCGCCTCTTTATCCAGATACTGAATGCCCTGGTACTGGTCCCAGGACAGGTCGTCGATGGCCGGCGGCAGGTCCAGGCGGTGGCTGTGGTAGCTCTGCCCGGCGAAATGCCGGGCCATGCCTTTCAGCCAGGCGTAGCTGAACGGTTCGCCGGGGCCTTCGCCGTGGGCGCCGGCGGGCTGGCCGAGCACCCGCGCCAGGGCCGGCGCCGCCGGCAGCAGGGCGCCGCCGAACAGCCCCAGGGCCTTCAATACTGAACGTCGATCCATGTCGTCCTCTCCGTGTTTGTTCGCCACCGTGGCCGGTGACCGCTCTGCGAATAGAACGCCGGGGCGCGGCTAAGTTCCAGCCCGGCGGGCCAGAAAGCCGGAACAAAACACTACCAGGGCGGCGCCCAACAGTACCGTGCCGCCGATCTCGAAAATCAACGGGCCGCCGCTGGGGTGGGCGTACAGCGTCGCCATGGCGTAGGCGGCACCGGCCTGGCCGACCGCGAACAGCGCGGTGGCCCGGCCCCAGGCGTGGGTGGCGAGATGCGCCGGCACCAGCTCGGCCACCCGGCCCATGGTGCCGGCCACCATGGCCGGAATCATGGCGCCGACCACGAACGAGGACAACGTCACCACCGCCAGGCCGGGCAGCAGCATCGGCAGTATCACCGCCAGCCCTTTGCACGAGAGCGCGCCGATCAGGGTCCAGTGCCAGCCCAGCCGCCGCGCGGCGGCGCCGGCCAGGAACGGGCCGCTGATGGCGCCGAAGGCGAACACCGCCCACTGCCCGGCGGCCGCCCAGGTGCCGAATTCACGGTAGCGCTCCAGATAATCCACCCAGAACACGGTGTGCGGCACGAAGCCCACCGCGTCCATCAGGTAGGCGGCGTACAACATGATCAGCAGAATGCCGGCGCCGTTGCCGTTGGCGGGGGCCTCCGCCACGGTCGGCATGGCCGGCCACGCCCGCCATACCAGCAAGGTCGGTACCACGCAGGCCGCCGCCAAGCCGACCCAGGCCAGCGCCAGCCCCTGGGTGATCAGCAGCGGCACCAGGGTGGCGGAAAACAGCACCCCCAGGCCGACGCCGGCGAAGATCCAGGTGGTGCCCCGCTTGCGCATGGATTCCGGCAACTGCGAGGCGATCAGCGAGGGCGCGATCACCATCAAAAAGGCGCCGGTGACCCCGGCCACGAACCGCCACATGCTGAACCACCACACCGGCGCCGCCCAGGCGCTGGCCAGGAAGCCCAGCCCCACCAGCAGTACCGACGCCTTGATCACCCGGGTGGGGCCGAACCAGCGGCTGACGCGGCTGGCCAGCACCGCCCCGACCAGATAGCCGAGCAGGTTGGCGGCGCCCACATAGCCGGCGTCCGCCTCGTTCAACCAGCCGGCCGCGATCACGCCGGGCAGCAGGGCGGCATAGGCGAAACGCCCCAAGCCGATGCCCACCAGGGTGGCGGAGCCGGCCATCAGTACCAGACGGCCGGGGGACAAATTCGGGTTGGGCGGGGTCATTCAGGGCTCCGGTGGGTCAATTCAGTGAGTGGCCCATGCGGCTCATTCCGTCACTCTCAGCCGCCACACAAGCATCGTGGGCCAGGCGCGCGAACGCAGAACTGGTGGCGCCAATTCAAGTGAGCGCAACACCGCCCACGATGCTTGTGTGGCGGCCCTTCGGGAGAGCCTGTGCCGGCGTGACTCGGCGTTGCGTCTCTTGGCAAGGGAACCACCCTTGCCGGCGAAACGCGCCTTGATTCGCGCCGGCACAGGCTCTCTGAGAGTGACGGAATGAGCCGCATGGGCCACTAAGTTAAGCAGAGCGCTTTTATCACTGGAAATGATTTTTTAAGATACTCTGTATCGAAAAATGTGAAGAGGCATGGTCATGTTGATCCGCTCCCTGGAAATCTTTCGTGCCGTGGTCGACACCGGCAGCTTCAGCGCCGCCGCCGAGCGCCTGCACACCGTGCAGTCCAACGTCACCGCCCACGTCAAAAAGCTGGAGACGGAGCTGGACGCGCGCCTACTGGAACGGCGCACGCCGGTGGTCGCCACCCCCGCCGGGCATCAGTTGCTGAGCTACGCCCGGCGTATCGTGGAACTCCACGACGACGCCGTGGCCCGCTTCCACCCGCAGGCGGATCCCGCCGGCGAGTTGCGCCTGGGCAGCATGGAAACCACCGCCGCGGTGCACCTGCCCGGTCTGCTGGCCGGTTTCAGCCGCCGCTGGCCGCAACTGGCGGTGCACCTGCGCACCGGCACCTCGTCCGAGTTGCTCGAGGCGGTGCGCGCCGGGCAGCTGGACGCCGCTTTCGTGGCCGGCGAGAAGGTCGGTGATGAGGTGCGGCTGCGGCCGGTGTTCGAGGAGCGCCTGGTGCTGGTCAGCGGTCGACCGCTCAAGGCCATGCCCGACCGCGTCACCCTGGCGCAGACGCCGTTCCTGGCGTTCCGCCAGGGCTGCGGGTACCGGCACAGCATTGAGAAACTGTTCGCCGAACAGCGGGTGCCGGCGCCTCGTATCCACGAATTCGGTAGTCTGGACGCCATCGTCGGCTGCGTCGCTGCCGGTATGGGGCTGGCGTTGCTGCCCGAGTCCACCGTGCGCCAGTACCGTCAGCGTTTTGAGTTGCACACCCTGGCATTGCCGCCGGCGTTCGCCGCCGTCACCACGCAATTGGCGACCTTGCAGCGGCCAAGCTGGAGCCGGGCACTGGAGGTGTTCATGGAAGGAATGGAGGGGATGGAAGCGGAAAGGCCCCGGGACGGGGCCTTCGCTGTTGCTTAGTGCTCGTGGCCTTCGGGCCCGTGCACGTGGCCGTGCTCTTTCTCTTCGTCGGAAGCTTCGCGTACTTCGGTCACTTCCACGTCGAAGTTGAGGGTCTCACCGGCCAGCGGGTGGTTGCCGTCCACGGTGACCTGGTCGCCTTCCACCTCGGTGATGGTGAAGACGCGCTGGCCCGCTTCGGTCTGCGCCTGGAACTGCATGCCCGGCTTCAGCTCGCCACCGGCGCCTTCAAAGGCGGAAGTGGGAACCTGCTGGATCAGGCCTTCGTGGCGTTCGCCGTAGCCTTCTTCCGGGGTCACGGTGACTTCCAGCTTATCGCCGGCTTCTTTGCCCACGAGCGCCTTTTCCAGGCCGGGGATGATGTTGCCGTGGCCGTGGAGGTAGTTCAGCGGTTCTTCGCGCTGGCGGGAGGAATCGATGGTCTGGCCCGCTTCGTTGGTCAGGGTGTAGTGAAAGGCCACTACGGTATTCTCTGCAATTTGCATGGGCGCCCTTTTGGGGTTGATGAATGTCCGACGCTGGGCGTCACGGATGCGCTAATGGTAACAGCCCCGTCGAGGGCTTGACCAACGCGGGGGCGGGCGGAAGCCGCCGTGGCTGGCGCGAAATGACCGGTTGGGCGCGCAATACTAAGATTTTGAAAGACTTTTACCGTTGCACGGCGGCGCCATTACGTCATCATAGACGGCTCCTTAGATGGGCGGATTCCATAGGGAGCGCAACCGTGAAAACCCTTCCTGAACTCTTTGAGAACAACGAAGAGTGGCGTCATCAGATCGAGCAGGAGCACCCCGGCTTCTTCGAGCAGCTGGTCGGCCAGCAAAAACCCCGTTTTCTGTGGATCGGCTGCGCCGACTCCCGCGTGCCCGCCAACGAAATCGTCGGCCTGATGCCGGGCGAGCTGTTCGTGCACCGCAATGTGGCCAACCTGGTCAATCACACCGATCTCAACCTGCTGTCGGTGCTGCAGTTCGCCGTCGAGGTGCTGGAAGTGCGGCACGTGATGGTGGTGGGGCACTACGGCTGTGGCGGCGTGCGCGCGGCCATGGAAGACAAGCCCCACGGGCTGATCGACAACTGGCTGCGCCAGGTGCGCGAGCTGTACCTGCGCAACCGCAAGGACCTGAAACAGTTGCCCGATGACGAGGCGCGGGTGGATCGCATGTGCGAGCTGAACGTGGCCCGCCAGGTGATCAACGTGGCCAACACCACGGTGATTCAGGAAGCCTGGCGGCGGGATCAGACCCTCAGCGTGCACGGCTGGATTTACTCGATCGCCAACGGCCGCCTCCAGGACCTGGACCTGGGTGTGAACACCAACCAGGAACTGCGGGCCCTGGAGGCGGACAGTTACGGCGACTGAGCGGTCGCCCGGCCTCAATGCGAGTGCCCGCTACCTCCGTGTCCATGCTGGCGGCCCGCCCGAGTGGTCCCGTGCTCGCCGTTGCCGCCGGTCAGGTTTTCCCATTGTGACTCGGACGTATCCGGTAGGGTTTGCAGTAACGCGACAATGTCCCACAAAGTCTCGTCGTCGTGGCTGGGGCCCCAAGCCGGCATGCCGCTCATTTTAATGCCGTGTTTGATCACCCAGAAAGCGCTGCGCGGATCATGGATGCCGTGATCGGTCAGGTCCGGTGGTCGCGGGTAGAGACCGTCTCGCATGGCGCCGCTGCCTTGGCCCGGCGCGAGGTGGCAGCCGGCGCACATGGCTTGGTATTGTTCCGCGCCGGCAGCCACGCGAGCGGGGTCGGAGAGGTCCCCGGGGACCGTTATGTCCGCTGCGCGGGCATCCACCGAGCGGTGGCGGGCGTAGCCAATCAATGCCTCGGTGGCGGTCCAGTGCGGCTCATCGGCCGCGAAATTGTAGGCGCCCCCGACAAGAAACACGCCCACACCCAATAGCAGCAGGATCACCAGCACCGACCACGCTTTTAATGTTTTCATGGAAACTCCTCGATAAAACCTTCTTGGTGAAGGGAGGCGCCGCCGCTTATCCGTCGATCGGGGCACGGCGGCACCCGGCTACTAGAACCAGAGGCGAACGCCGGCCACCAAGGTGGTCTCGGACACGTCGTCTCCAGCGCCACGGGTCTTGGCGGCGGTATCACCGAACTGCCGTTCCCAGTTCACGCCGATGTAGGGCGCGAACTCGCGGCGGATTTCGTAGCGCAGCCGCAGACCGGCTTCGATATCCGTGAGACCTTCGCCAATCCCCAGTTCTTCATCCTCCTTGCCGTAGACGTTGGCTTCCACCGCCGGCACCAGGATCAGTTTCTGGGTAAACAGAATTTCGTATTCCGCCTCCAGTCTCAGGTTGGTCAGCCCTTCCTCACCGACAAACAGCGTGGCCTCGCTTTCGAACAGATAGGGCGCCACCCCTTGAACGCCAAAACTGGCCCAGTCCCGGCTCGGGTCGTCGGGCTGCCAGTCCCGGCGCGCACCGATCTGCCAGTCCCAGAAAGGCGCGAAGGCCCGGCTCCATGCGGCGCGGGTTTCGAAACCTTCTGTTTCGCCGCCGTTGTCCATCAGGCGCTCGCCTTCGGTACTGAGATAGAGCTTATTCAGGTCGCCGCCGTACCAGGCTGCGGCCTCCCAGGCGGCCAGAGTGCCTTCGTCGGCGTCGCGGGCTTCGAACTCATCGACGATCACGCGGCTGAACGCCGGTTCGTGCTTGTTCACCGCCTGCGCGAAGGGCGACAGGGCCAGCAACGCGGCGGTGGTTATCAGGTGTGCCTGTTTCATGACCGTGCCTCCTTCGCCGCAGCGTTGTCGACCACTCGCACCTCGCGGAACATGCCGGCTTCCATGTGATAAAGCAGGTGGCAGTGATAGGCCCAGCGCCCCTTGGCGTCGGCGCGCACCAGATAGCTGAGTTTCTCGCCGGGCTTCACGGTAATGGTGTGCTTGCGCAGCAGGCGCCCGTCGCCCAGCTCCAGATCGCTCCACAGGCCGTGCAGGTGGATGGGGTGCGTCATCATGGTGTCGTTGACCAGGGTGATGCGGGCGCGCTCGCCGTGGTGCAGCTCCAGGGGCACGGAGTCGGCGAACTTGATGCCGTTGAAGCTCCACATATAGCGGCTCATGTTGCCCGTCAGGTGCAGCACGATTTCCCGGTCCGGCATCAGGCTGTCCGGCGGGCCGCCGGCGGTTTCCATGTCCGCGTAGGTGAGCACCTTCCAGTCGCGCTCGCGCAGCCCGATGCCGGGGTCGTCGAGCATCGCCGCCGGTGCCATGGCGCGCATATCCACGCCCGGGCCGTACTCGGAATCCAGATGCTGGACGGCGCTGTTGCGCGGCGCCAGGTCCGGGTTATTGGCCACGAACGCGAACGGCACGTTGTTGTCGCCGCCGTGCCGCATGCCCTTGTGCTTCATCTCGGCAGGGTTCATTTCGCCATGGCTCATGCCGTCGTGGTTCATGCCTTTCATGTCGCCGTGGTTCATACCGGCCATGCCGCCCATTCCCATCTCGGTGTGACCGAGCAGCGGCGGTGGGTCCATTTCCGGCACCGGCGCGCTCATCGCCGGGTCGGGCGTGAGCGTGCCGCGCGCGAAGCCGGAGCGGTCGATGCTTTGCGCGAACACGGTGAAGGCCTGCTTGCTTTGCGGCGTAACGATGACGTCGATGGTTTCCGCCACGCCCAGCCGGCATTCATGGAAGCGCACCGGTTTCACCGGCTGGCCGTCCATGGCCACCACGGTCATGTCCAGGCCGGGAATGCGGATGTCGAAAAACGTCATGGCGCTGGCGTTGACGAAACGCAGCTTCACTCGTTCCCCGGGTTTGAACAGACCGGTCCAGTTGGCGTTCGGGCTGCGCCCGTTGAGCAGGTAGGTGTAGGTATAGCCGGTGACATCGGCGAGATCGCTTTGGCTCATGCGCATGGTGTTCCACATGTGCCGGTCCTTGAGCGTTTGCGCCACGCCTTTTTCACGGAAGTCGCGCAGCGTGTCGAAGATGGTGCGCTCGTTGAAGTTGTAGTAGTGGCTGAGCTTTTTCAGGGTGGCGTAGATTTGCTCGGGTTTTTCGTCGCTCCAGTCGGACAGCACCATCACGTAGTCGCGGTCCACCGGTTCCGGGTCCGCGTGGGCGGGATCAATGACGATGGCGCCATAGACCCCGCTTTGTTCCTGAAAACCCGAATGGCTGTGGTACCAGTAGGTACCGTTTTGTTTGATCGGAAAGCGGTAAGTAAACGTCTCGCCGGGCGCTATGCCGTCGAACGATAACCCCGGCACGCCGTCCATCTGAAAGGGAAGCAGCAGCCCATGCCAGTGGATGGAGGTGGTTTCCGGTAGATAATTGGTGACGTTCAGAGTCACTGTGTCGCCTTCGCGCCAGCGCAGGGTGGGCGCCGGTAGGCTGCCGTTGACCAGCGTGGCCGGTCGCGTAGTGCCGGTGATATTCACATCGGCGCCGCCGATGGCAAGATTGAAGGTGTTGCCGCTGAGCGTGGCGGCGCCGGTCTGCCCTTGGCTGGCGAGCAGTTTGGCGGGGCTCATGCCGAGCCCGCCGATGCCGAGAGCACCGGCGCCCAGGGCCAAACCCTGGACGAAGTGGCGGCGTCCCATAAGAGGTGAAGTGGTCATGTCACGACTCCAAATAAAAAGAGGTGCGCCCGCGGGCGCATGATATCTTTTAAATCCGGAGTGGCGTGGACGGTGGCCGCCAGGGGGAGGTGTGAAAGCCCGAAAGCCGGTCACCGGCAGGGGCGGTATTCAGCGTGGGGGCAGCGTGGGGCGCTCGCGCCGGCGCCAGCGTGGCCGGCATGCCGCTGCCCTGACAGGCCTGAGCGCAGGAGCAGGGCGCGCTATTGTGGTCGGTGCCCTGGCAATGCGTATGGGCGGCGGTCTGTCCGGCTTGCGCGCCAGCGCATGGCATTTCGCTGGTGGGGCCGTGTGGCGGCCCGTTCATGATGTGAGCCGCTTGCACCGGCGACCACAACAGCCCGCCCGCCAGCCAAAGCAGCAGGATCAGGAAAACGGGGCGGGCGGGCAGCGACACATTCATAGGCTGACTATACAACCCTGGTGCTGCCCCCGGGTCAAGCTCTAAGGGCTCCGGGCGTGGCGCGCCGTGGCGGGGAAAGACAGTGCCGTTGACCCACGCCGGTTTTCATTCAGCGGCGCACGCCGCTGGCGTTGAGGTGGCTGCCGCCGTCCACCAGCAGCGCTTCGCCGGTGACCAGGTCGCCGCCGATCACCAGTCCCAGCACCGCCTGGGCAACGGTTTCCGGCGAGGCGGCGTCATTCAGGGCGGCGCCGGCCTTGGTCTTGGCCAGCAGGTTGGCGTAAGCCTCCTTGCCCAGCCCTTTCTCCAGCCATTCGCCCTGCACGAAGCCCGGGCAGATGGCGTTGACACGAATCTCCGGACCCAGCACCCGGGCCAGGGACTTGGTCATTGTCAGCAGGGCGCCCTTGGAGGCGGCGTAGGCGATCGAGCTGCCCACCCCGGCGAGGCCGGCGATGGAGGCCATGTTGATCACCTGGGCGGTGCCCGCCTGGCGCAGCGCTTTCTCGGCGGCGCGGGTCATCTGGTAGGGCCCCACGGTGTTCACCGCGTAGAGGTGCAGGAAGTCGTCCTTGCTCAGGCCGTCCAGATCCTGGTGGGCGCAGAATTTGGTGGTGCCGGCGTTGTTGACCAGCACGTCCAGGCGGCCGAACTCCGCCAGGGTCGCTTCCACCAGGGTCTGGCACTGGGTGTCGTCGGACACGTCCGCCTGCTGAACCAGGGTGCGGACGCCGAACGCCTCGCAATCCTTGGCCACGGCGCGGGCGCCCTCTTCGTTACGGCTGTAATTGATCACTACGTGGCAGCCCTGTTCCGCGAACAGGCGGGCGGTGGCGGCGCCGATGCCGGAAGACGAACCGGTGATCAGAGCCACGGCGTTTTTTAGTTTCATGGTTGTATTCCCGAGACAAACGAAAAAGAAAATCGACGTTAACACGCCGGCCGCTGAAAGCGCATCGGGTTGCTAGGGGGCGGGGCCGGCGGCCTGGCGGAACAGCCCGGCCAGGTCGTCGAGCTGCTCGTGCAGTTCGCCGTTCACTTCCTTGGTCAGGACGTGCAGCAGGATCATCGCGTTGATCGGCGCGTCGGAGCCGTCCGGGTGGCGGAAGCGGCCGACGAAACAGCGGTTCAGTTCGCCCAGATTGCGGTACGCGCGGTCCATGTCTTCCAGGTTCAGCGGCAGGTCGGGGTTGTCCCGTTTCGCCAGGTAGCGGCGCAGCAGGAAGAAGCCGGCGGCGCGGGTCAGGGTTTCCGTTTCCGTGCTCACCGGCAGATGGAACAGGGCCATGGGCCGCAGGAAGCGGGTGTGCGGGCAGTCGCTGAGCGCGCACACCAGCCCGAACAGTGAACTCAGCGCCCGCTGCGCGGTGGTGTCCAGCCGGTATTCCCGTTCCCGGGTGGTGACCCTTAGATGGATGGGGTCGAAGGAGTGGCCAAGCTGTTGTTCAGGGAGCAGCCACGCCAGGTTGCGGGCGATCGGACAATAGCGGTGTTCGTCGCGGCTCAGCGGGCAGTGCGAGCACTGGCAGTGTTCCAGCAGCGCCCAGTCCGGGGGCACGAAATCCGGGTCCACGGCGAGGCCGTGGTTCTCCGGTTCCTGGTGCAGCTCGATGTGGGTCACGCGCCCGTCGGTGGCGGTCAGCTGGTAGTGAATATCAGGCTGCATGGGCACGCTTCTTTTCCGCCAGCGGCAGGCGGATGTCGATGCGGGTACCTTCGCCGGGCGCGCTGGTGGCGGTGAGGGTGCCGCCGTGGCGCTGAATAATATCCTGGGAAATGGACAGCCCCAGGCCGGTGCCCTGGCCAATCGGTTTGGTGGTGAAGAACGGCTCGAAGATCTGTGCCAGCTGGGCCGCGTCCATGCCCGGACCGTTATCGGTCACGGACAGGCAGTACGACTGCTCGTCGCTGTGCGCTTCGATGCGGATCTCGCCGTCCTGTTCCACCGCCTGGGCGGCGTTCACCAGAATGTTCATCAGCACCTGGGAAAGCTGGCTCTCCGACCCGTTCACCGGCGGCAGCTCGGGGGGCAGGTGCGTGGTCACCCGCACGCGCTCCAGTTCATGGCGTGCCAGATTCATGGAGGTGGCCACGCAACGGGACAGATCCACCGGCTGATAGCGCTCCTGCTCGTTATGGGAGAAGTGCTTCAGGTCACGGATGATTTTTTTGATCCGGTCGATGCCTTCGCTGGTTTCGCGCATCAGGTTGGGGTGATCGTTGAGGATCATTTCCAGTGAGTCCATGTTCAGGCGCAGCGACTGCTCCACCTGCAGGAACTGTTCAAAGCGTTCCGGACTGATGCGGCGACGCAATCCGGCGATCACCTTCGACAGCGTGGTCAGGTACTGTTCACTGCGGCGCAGATTGGCCGAGACAAAGGCAATCGGGTTATTGATTTCATGGGCGATGCCGGCGGAAATCGTGCCCAGCGACGCCATCTTTTCCGAGTGCAGCAGCATCGATTCGACCTGGTTTATCTTGTCGTCCTTGTCCCGCACCGCCTGGATCAACTCACTGTTCTGCGCCTTGATCTGGGTGATGTCGGTGCCGAAATAAATGTAGCCGTCGTCTTCGTCGGTGATGTACGACAGAGGGAAGATGAACATATTCACCCAGTACAGTTCGCCGTCCTCGCCGCGACCGCAGACCTCGCCGCTCCAGACACCGCGCCGCGCCTGCTCGCAGCGCATGAAGTGCGCGCTCAGATCGGGGCGGTCCTTGGGGTGATGCATGCTTTCGTGCTGGCCGATCAGTTGTCGGAAGGAAAAACCGCTGAGTGACAGAAAGCGATCGTTGGCGAAAGTAATCACCCCCTTTTCGTTGGTGGTCATTACGCAGTATTCATCAATGATCCGCGCCAAGGGGCCGAGCACCCGTTTGTTGAGTTTGTACTCGTCCGCGTTGACCTCGATCAGTCGCAGTTTGCGACCGAAGGCGCTCTGACTCAGCGAGGCGAATTCCGACAACCTGGCTTCCACGTTCATGGAGGCCCGGTAGGTTTTGTACATGAAGAAAATGATGATCAGCAGGATCACCGTGGACGACATCAGAAACAGTCCCTGGCTTCCCAGTCCAGCGAACGGCCCCTGTAACGATGTGAATAAATCCATGTGGGCTAGCCCCCGTCGTAACCCATGCTTCTGAGCGCTTCGCGCTGATCGCGAACGGTCTGCGCGAGAATTTTATTCTCCACCAGGATGTCGCGGAACTTCAGACCCTCTTCGATGCTCTCCAGCAACTGGTCGTCGTCCCAGGGTTTGGGCACGAAACGGAAGGCGCCGGCCTGGTTAATAGCGGACATCAGGGTGTCGATGTCGATCACGCCGGTCAGCAGAATACGGATGGTATCCGGCTGCATGGCCCGCAGTTCCTGGAGCATTTCGATGCCGTCCATGTCCGGCATGCGGTAATCGGTGATCACCGCGTCAAACACCGTGGTGCGGGCGCGCCGTAACGCGGTGGCGGCGTCCGTGTAGGTTTCCACTTCCCAGTCCGGCCGCGTCGCCAGAACCCGGTTCAGCGCCTTGAGAATATAATCTTCGTCGTCGACAACCATGATGCGGTACATGGTGATCTCCCCTTGCCCCATGAAACTGTTCAAATTATCGGCGCCGCTGGTTAAAAAGTCATCACCGTTCACGGCGCGCTCATTGTTTCTACGAAGATACTACTACCGGTTCAGAGTAAACAAACCATTTCATCGCCTTCCCGGGCCGTCTGGTCGCCCGGGCGGGCTCAGGCGCCGGCCGGGGTGATGATGGATTTGGTCACCGAGCCGGTGGCGATCAGCTTCTCGCCGCCGTCGGGTTTGATGGCGACGGCGTCCGCGCGCATTGCCGCCAGGGTCCGGCCGAGCCGGTCCACGCGGGCGCGGATAACCACCCGGTCGCCTTTGAAGGCGGCGCGCAGCACACTGGTGTGGGTCTCAATCGACACCGGATGCTTGTCCGCCTCCAGCAGGGTCAGGCAGGCGAAGAAGCAGGCCACGTCGAAAAACGTATACAGCATGCCGCCGTGCAGCGAGCCTTCCGGGTTGAGGGTGAAGTCGTTGAGTTCGATTTCCACTTCGCTTTCGCCGTCGGCGGCCTTATGCAGGCGCAGGCCACAGGCGCGGTGAAGCGGGTGGGACAGCACGTCGTCACGGACTTCTTCGAAACGGCTGGGCATATCATTCTCCTTGGCCGGGTGTGTCAGGGGCGTTGAGTATAGGACAAAATGTCCGGTTGCCGAACGAGGTAGAGGCCGGTAGCATTTAGTTCATGATCCGTCTTCTGAATGCCCTCACACTCCTTGCGGTCCTGACCAACAGCCTGGTCTGGAGTGGCGATGTGGTGGCGCATACCCTGGACAAGGACGGACATTCCCACGCTGAGGCCACCAACGAGCCCTCCCAGCTTCACATCGTCACCTCCACGCCTCAATCGGACGACGGAGACGGTGATCGGCATCACTGCTGCCATCAGGCTTCCCACTTGAGCGGACTGAGTGCGGTCCCGGTGGCATTTACGGTGATTAGTAGCCCGGCATTGTCGATTGCTCCCAGCAGTCCTCCTATCAGCGGATTCTTTCGCTCCCCCTTCCGACCTCCCTCTGTCTGATTCACTGGACAAGTTTGACGGCGCTTCAGCGCCGATTTGATTCCCTGAATCACGCATACAGAGGTCTTTATGAACCGACCGTGGAAGTTGGTCGTGCCGGCGGCGTGCGTCGCCCTCGGCCTGGCGGGTCCTGTGCCCGCCGATCAGTTCAGCATGGGGCGGGTGGGCGATTATCTGGCCGAAAAGCCGGTTAATGAATCCGTCTCTCTTTCACTGCAGCAGGCGCTGGAAAAGGCGCTCCGGCGTAACAGTGCGCTGCAGTCGGCGCGCGCTGGCGTCGGACGTTTCGAGGGCCGTCTGACACACGCCAGTCGGTGGTTGCCCGCCAATCCGGAATTATCTCTGCAGGTCGCGGAGAGGGACCAGGACGGACAATCCAGTACCGATAAGGGCATCCGATTGTCCCAGGAAATTTGGATTGGCGGGCAACGGGGGCTTGGTAAAGCGGCGGCGTCCGCACGGTTGACCGCCGCCGAGCAACGGCTTGCTTTTCTCGAAACCAGTGTGCGCGCGCGAGTGCGCCTTGCCTATCTGGAAGCCTTGCTGGCCCGGGAAAGCGTTGAAACCGCTGAGCGAGCCGAGACCCTGACTGGAAAACTTTACCAGTTTGCGTCACAGCGTTTTCAGGCCGGGGCCGCCACCCAGCTAATACTCAATACCGCCCGTATTGGTGCCGCCCGCGCCCGTGCGGCACTGGTTGATGCCCGCCGGGATCATAAACGGGCTCGATTGGCGCTGATGGAACTGCTGGTGATGGATCCGGAAAGCGCCCGTTTGCGTTTGACCAGTGAACTGAGCCTGGACCGCTTTAACCTGCCGAGTATGGGCCCGCTGTTGGGAGAGGCGCTCAAGCGCCGCCAGGACCTGGTCGCCGCGGCCAGGGAGGTTGTCGCCGCGCGCAAGACACTGTCCCTATCAAAACGCCAGCTGATTCCAAATCTCAAAGTGTTCGGTTTCATGAAGGAAGAAGAAGGCGCGGACGTTGCGGGTCTGGGCGTGTCCATGCCCATTCCGGTGTGGGATACCCGCTCCGGCGAAAACCAGGTGGCGCGCGCGGAGCTGGAGCAGGCGCGCATCGAAGAAGATGCGTTGCGCTTGCAGGTTCGCACCGAAGTGATTGGCGCGGTAACCGACTACAACGCCGCTCGACAACGGCTCGAGGTATTCGGTGAGGATGTCCTGGCCAGCGCCGAGGAAAACGTCCGGCTCACCGAAAAAGCGTTTCGTGCCGGAAGTGTAGGCGCGCCGACCCTGGCCATGGCTCAGGACGATCTTATCAACACGCGAAGGGAATATCTGGATGCGCTGCGTGAAGCGATTGGCGCCGCCGCGGCCCTGGAGAGGTCCACTGGCGGTGTGGTGGCGCTGCGTGAAGCCGGAACCGAACAACTGAAGAACACGGGAGATTCCGAATCATGAAAGTAGCCACGACGATCACGACAATGGTGTTAACTCTGGCGTTGGCGGGATGCGGTGATGCTTCTCCCGGACATGACGATGAGGCCGGCCACGCCAAAAAAGAGGCGGGCCACGAAAGGTCGGAATCGGGCACCGAACACGGCGACCATAATGAAGAAGCGGGCTCGAAAGTCTCTTTAACTTCGGAGCAAAGCGCCTTGTTGAACCTCAAGACCGACAAGGTGCCCGGTGGTCGAGCCGATCAAACCATCCAGGTGCCGGCCAGCGCGCATTTCAATGCGGACCGTATCGCTCACGTGGGCCCCCTGCTGCCAGGCAGAGTGGAGAAAGTGGTCGCCGACCTCGGAGCCCGTGTGAAACGCGATGACGTTCTGGCTGTTTTGTCGAGCCCGCAACTGGGTGAGGTCAAGGCGCGTTACTTGAGAAAGCAGGCCGAATTCGAAGCCGCGGCCGCGGATTTGCGCAGGCAGAACCGTCTTGCCAAACAGAATATCGTCAGCCAGGCGGACCTGCTTGACACCCGTGCCCTCTATCGCGGTGCGCGCGCGGAAAGAAACGCCGCAAAGGCGGCGTTGCGTGCCATGGGGCTCACTGAAGACCAAATAGCGGCGCTGGATCAGAACGATGACCTGAGCCGGTATGTATTGACCAGCCCCCTGGCCGGTGTCGTGGAAGAGCGCGATCTGGCGCCGGGACAGATACTTTCGACGGAGCAGACCCCGATTATGGTGGTCGACGCGAGCTCTCTTTGGGTGTTCGGTCAAGTGTACGAGAAAAACGCGGATTTGGTCGCCGTGGGCCAGCCGGCGCGTTTCGACACCGTGGACGCAGCGGTCGATGGAAAAATCGACTGGGTGGCCAGCCAGCTTGATGGCGAGACTCGCACTTTGAAGGTCCGTGCGCTGATCAATAACCCTGATCGCACAATGAAAGCCGGCCAGTACGGTGATCTGACCATAACCCGCCAGGTGGCCGATCCGGTGCCTTTGGTGCCTGTTGATGCGGTGCAGACCATCAACGGGCAGACGCACGTTTTTGTGCCCGGTGACAAAGACGATGAGTATCGTGCCCAGGAAGTGCAAACCGGCGAGGAAGCCAACGGTTTAATCGAGATCAAAAGCGGTTTGCAGATTGGCGCTTCCGTAGTGACGTCCGGCGCTTTTGACCTTAAGTCCGCGCTCACCGCCAGCGGTCGTAGCGCCGCGCACGGCCACTGATCGGGAGTTTAATATGATCGAAAGATTGATTGATGTCGCGCTGCGTAACCGCTTACTGGTGCTGGTTTTCATGCTCGGTGTCGCCGGTTGGGGGGTGCTTTCCTGGCGGCAGTTGCCGGTGGATTCGTTCCCGGATGTTACGCCAAGCATGGTTCAGATCTTTACCGCCTCGCCTGGCTTGTCACCGGAGGATGTGGAGACCCTGATCAGTTATCCGGTGGAAATATCCATGTACGGCCTGCCAGGCCTGAAGCGGGTGCAGAGCACCTCGATCTTCGGGCTCTCCAGGGTCAATGTGTATTTCTCCGAAGGCACAGATGTCTACTTCGCACGCCGCCTTGTGATGGAACGACTGGCCAAGGCGGGCGCCGAGATTCCCGGCGACCTTGGCGAGCCCCAGTTGGGGCCCATCACCAGCGGCCTCGGTCGGGTGATGATGTACACCCTGGAAACCGAGCCGGACAGTGACATTTCGTTGACGGAGCTGCGTGAGCTGCAGGATTGGGTGGTCAAGCCCATGATGCGCACGGTGCCGGGGGTGACCGGCGTGTTGTCTCTCGGTGGCTATGAAAAGCAGTACCAGGTCCGGCTTGATACGCGCGCTCTACTGGCGCGGGACCTGACCGTCGCGGATGTACGCGGAGCTATTACCGATAACAATAAGAATGTGGGCGCCTCCTTTATTAATCGCGCCGGGGAAGAGAACGTGATCCGCGGTTATGGTTGGGTGCCCCCGGGTGACGCCGGCTTGGATGCTATCCGTGACATCGTCATCCGTGCCCACGAGAGCACTCCGGTAACAGTCGGTGACGTGGCGAGTGTGGAGTATGGGCCGGCCATTCGCCGCGGTGCGCAAATTGCCAGTGGTGCCGAATCGGTGGGCGGCTATGTTCTTAAGCTGCTTGGTTCCAATACCAGTCAAGTCCTAAAGGATGCTAATCAGAAGCTGGAACAGATCAACGGCGCACTGCCTGATGGCGTCAAAGTCAAAGCGTTCTACTCCCAAAAGGAGCTGATCGATAAGGCGGTGGGAACCGTGGAGTCGGCGCTCCTGCAGGGCGCGGTACTGGTGATATTGATCCTGTATCTCCTACTGGGCAATCTGCGCTCCACACTGATCGTGGTCGCCAGCCTGCCTCTCTCCGCGCTGTTCGCGTTCATCGCGATGCGCTATGTGGGGCTATCCGCCAACCTCATGAGTCTGGGGGGGTTGGCTATCGGCCTGGGCATGATGGTGGACGGTTCGGTGGTGATCCTGGAAAACATCTTCCGGCATATGGAAAATCGCGCCGAGGAGAATGTTTCCATGGCCAGGCTGGCCAGTGAGGCGGCGCGTGAGGTGGCGCGCCCCATTGTGTTTGCCAGCAGTATTATCATCATCGTCTTCCTGCCGCTTTTCACGCTGCAAGGCGTGGAAGGGAAAATGTTCTCGCCGATGGCCTACACCATCGCCTTCGCATTGCTCGGCGCCATGATCGTAGCGTTGGTGCTGGTGCCCGCGCTGATGACCTATGCCTTCAAAAAGGATGGCAAATACGGCGAGCCCCGACTGGTGGGCTGGTTAAAGGATCGCTATCGGCCTGTCCTGGACAAGGTTATGGCCTGGCCCAAGGTGGTCGCCGGCGCCGCCGTGTTGGTTCTGGTTCTGGGTGTGTCGGTGTTTCCGCTCCTGGGCAGTGAATTCGTGCCGACCCTTCGTGAAGGGACGCTCATGGTGCGCTCTACCTTGCCACCGGCTGCCAGCCTGGACAGTGCTATCGGTTATGCCAAACGCATACAAACGGTATTCGAGGAATTCGAACCGGTAACCGGCACCTACTCCAGAGTCGGGCGCGCTGAAGTGGGTGGTGACCCCGAACCCGTGAACGTCATCGCCACCACTATCACACTCAAACCCCTTGGTCAGTGGTCCGGCGACTACGACTATGAAGGGTTGCAGTCGGCCATGTCCGATGCGGTGGCGGATCGGCTGCCGGGGCTGGCCAATAATTTCTCTCAGCCGATTCAGTTACGTACCGACGAACTGTTATCCGGTATCAAGGCGCAGATCGCGATAAGTATATTCGGTGAAAACTTCGGAGAACTCGCCCGTATCGGTGAGCAGGTCAAACGTATCGCGCAAGCCACGCCTGGCGCTGTCGATGTGCGCATGCAGCAGCAAGGGGGCAAGCCGCAGATCCGAATCCG